>FWWL01001225.1_pt1 | contig 62831 bp, 44 predicted proteins | sample 2228331 | NCBI WGS metagenome assembly FWWL01 (sample SAMEA103939775, study PRJEB20133) | metagenome
CCCGGCGCTCTTGCCCTCTGATCAACTTCTGGATCTCCGAGGTCCCGTCCGGGATGGTGAGCATGCGGGCGTCCCGGAAGTATCTTTCCAGGGGATATTCGTCCGAGAGCCCCACGCCCCCGTGGATCTGGATGGCGTCGTAGGTGACCTTCACCGCGGCTTCGCAGGCGTATCCCTTGGCCAGGGAGGAGAGCATGCGCGCCTGGGGATCGCCGTGGGTCACCGCCCACAGGGCGCGGTAGCCGAGGAGGCGGGAGGCCTCGGTCAGGGCGGCCATGTTGTAGAGCATCTCCTGGATGAGCTGGAATCTTCCGATGGGCTTTCCGAACTGCACTCTCTCTCGGGCGAACTTCACGGAGGCGTCCAGGGCGGCCTGGGAGATGCCCGCCGCAGCCAAGGCCATGCCGCTGCGCAGGAAGGCGAAGATGATGTTCTCCGGGCTCATCCTGCCAAGCGCGCCCATGAACCCCGAGGCCTGCAGGCGGGAGGGGTCGAGCTCCACCCCGAGCTCCCGCAGCCTGGCGGGGTCGGAGAGGGTCCTCTGGATCATGTCCATGACGTTGTTCTCCCGCGGGACCCTGCAGTTGTCGAAGTAAATCTCGCCGGTGGGGGCGGCCCTCCATCCCAGTTTGTGGAGGGTAGCGGTCTGGAAGGGCGAGACCTCCCTGTCCACCAGGAGGAATATCCTGTTCCCCTTATCGTCGTTGGCCACCAGCAGGCAGATGTCCGCCACCGGGGCGTTGCTTATCCAGGTCTTGGTGCCGTTGACCACGTAGTAATCCCCGTCCAGTACGGCGGTGGTGCGCATGGCCCGGTTGTCCGACCCCGCCTCGGGCTCGGTGATGGCGTAGCAGCCGATGACCTCGTTGCGCTCCAGACGGGGCAACCACCTGCGACGCAGGTCCTCGGAGCCCAGGTGGACCAGAGCGGCGGGGAAGGTGAGGCCCACCAGCCCCGCGGCGCTGGGCCACACGCGGAACATCTCCTCGGCCAGGATCCCCACGCACACCGGGTCGGACCCCAGCTCCCGCAGGCTCTCCAGGTCGAAGCCCACTCCCACCTCGCGGAACTTGCGGAGGACGTTGAGGGCCTCTTCCCGGCCCATGGGGCCCTTCCTCTCCTGCTCCTCCACCAGGGGCGCGATCTCGCTTTCCAGGAAATCCCTGAGGTTCTCCCGGAACATGCGCTGCTGTTCGTCGAATCCGAACTCCACGCGGATCCCTCCCCTCAACTGTCCATGTAGCCCTTCCTCTCCTGCTCCTCCGCCGGTTTTTGCGAATAGACGTCTGTTTCACCCCGTCGATCAGCCTATGTGACCTTTCCTCTCCTGCTCCTCCACCAGGGGCGCGATCTCGCTTTCCAGGAAATCCCTGAGGTTCTCCCGGAACATGCGCTGCTGTTCGTCGAATCCGAACTCCACGCGGATCCCTCCTCGAAAGGCCGGAACACCTCCGCCCGGGGCCGCGTCCACGGCGACCGCTATTTTATCCGGCCGCTCCGCCACCTTGAGGCTCCCCGTCCCCTTCCGCGAAGACCCTGGAGCGCGGGCGGGAGCGCAGCGGTCATCACCCTCCTCCCCGGCCTTAGAGAGCGGACCGGCGACCCATATCCTAATACCCCGACCAGGTGGTTTTTAACCGCGCGCACTCCCGGTTTCCGGGCGGAAGGGGCCGCACTTTCAGGGCGCGGATACCCTCTCGCGGTGCGGCGCGGAGCCGGTCCGCCGGGACCCGGAGGGATGGCGGGTGCGAAGGGCACGTTGGAGATAGGCTTTTAAAGCCGCATGAAGGCTCAGGCCGCCGTGACGGGGACCGTCTGCAGGGACGTGATGGGGAGCGGCCTTTAGGCCGCATCGGCGGGACGCCGAGGGAGGGGGTCTCCGGGGCGAGGTTGAGGCGGGGACACCCATCCACGGCGCCTGCCCCGTGCCGGCATGGTCGCCATCCCCGTAGTCGGGTGATGATCGGAGCCGGGGATCGACAAGGTCACGGATGAACACCGGCCAAGATGGATGGCGTAACGCGGCCCGAGTCGGTGAGGAGACGGGGATCCGCTCGAGGTCTCGGATGAAACCCGCACCCCGCATCGGGATGCGGGCGGAGGGACTGCAGAAGACGGCCCGGCGCGCTCGCCGGGGATATCCGGATCCCCTAGTGTCCCCTGCCGGTAATATAGTCTTTAGAAAGGCGAGAGGTGAAAGACCGGTGAAAGCGGGAAGCGAGGCGGATATCCTGAAGGAGCTCAACCCGGAGCAGCGGGAGGCGGCCCTCCACTTCGACGGGCCCCTGCTCATCCTGGCCGGGGCGGGGAGCGGGAAGACCCGGGTGCTCACTTACAGGGTGGCCCTCCTGGTAGCCTCGGGTCGCGCTGAGCCCGGGAACATACTGGCCATTACCTTCACCAACAAGGCCGCGGAGGAGATGCGGGGGAGGATCCACCGCCTGGTGGGGCCTTCGGCGTCCTCCATCTGGATCTCCACCTTTCACGCCGCCTGCGCCCGCATTTTGCGGCGCGAGGCGGAGAGGTTGGGCTACCGCAAGAGCTTCGTCATCTACGACGACGAGGACCAGCTGCGCATGGTCGGCCGGGTGATGAAGGAGCTGGACCTGGACGTCAAGCGTTTCCCGCCGCGCATGGTGCGGGCGATGATCGAAAAGGCCAAGATAGACATGGTGGACCCCGAGGAGTTCAGGCGCCGGGTCCACGACGACCTCACCCAGGTGGCGAGCGCGGTGTATCTCGCCTACCAGGAGGAGCTGCGTCGCAACAACGCCATGGACTTCGACGACCTGCTGCTCAACACCATCGCCCTCTTCGAACTCTTCCCCGCGGTTCTCGAGCACTACCAGAACAGGTTCCTCTACATCAATGTCGACGAGTATCAGGATACCAACCCGGCACAGTACCGCCTGGTGCGCCTCCTCTCGGAGGCCCACCGCAACCTGTGCGTGGTGGGCGACGACGACCAGGGGATCTACTCATGGCGGGGAGCCGACCTGCGCAACATCCTGGAGTTCGAACGCGATTTCCCGGAGGCCAAGGTGGTTCGCCTGGAGCGCAACTACCGCTCCACGCGGACCATCCTGGAGGCCGCCAACCACGTGGTATCGCGCATCGCCGGGCGCCGGGAGAAGCGCCTCTGGACCGACCGCGAGGACGGGGACCCCATACGCTACCTCTTCGCCCCCTCCGGGTCGGAGGAGGCCGCCTTCGTGGCCGCGGAGATAAACCGCCTGGTGGAGGAGAGGGGCTACCGCCACCGCGACATAGCCGTATTCTACCGCACCAACGCCCAATCGCGGCCCTTCGAGGAAGTGCTCCTCCGGGCCGGCATCCCCTACAAGATCGTGGGGGGCTTCAAGTTCTACGAGCGCAAGGAGGTAAAGGACGTCCTGGCCTACCTGAAGTTCATCCTCAACCCGGATGACGCGGTCAACCTGCGGCGCATCATCAACGAGCCCAGGAGGGGGATAGGGGAGACCACCCTGGCCCACCTGGAGGCATATGCCCGCAGGGAGGGGGTCTCCCTGTGGGAGGCGGTGCGCCGGGCGGACGAGGTGCCCTCCCTGGGGCAGGCGGCACGGCGCAAGCTCGGAGAGTTCGCGGGGATGGTGGAGGAGCTGCGCGGGAGGGCGGGGGAGACGGCCCTTCCGGAGTTCATGCGCCTGGTCCTGGAGCGCACGGGATACCTGGAGGCCCTGCGCCGGGAGGGAACCTTCGAGGCGGAAGGTCGGCTGGAAAACCTGGAGGAGTTGCTCAACGCGGCCACGGAGTTCTACGCCCTCCACCCGGGGGAGGGGTTGGAGGCCTTCCTGGAGCGCACCTCGCTGGTGGCGGAGATCGACCTTTACGACGAGGAGGAAGGGGCGGTCACCCTGATGACCCTGCACAACGCCAAGGGCCTGGAGTTCCCGGTGGTGTTCATCGTGGGCATGGAGGACGGGGTCTTCCCTCACCTCCGCTGCATGGACAGCGAGGCCAGCATGGAGGAGGAGAGGCGCCTCTTCTACGTGGGGGTTACGCGGGCCAAGGACCTCCTCTACCTAACCGGGGCGGCCACCCGTTCCCAGTACGGCGACCTCCGATTCCTGCCCGAGTCTCGCTTCATCCGGGACATACCCTCCCGCTACCTGGAGGTACTCTCCACCTTCCAGTGGGAGAGGGGAGCGGCGCGCGAGCCGATGGAGGAGCGTCGACTGGAGTCTCTGGCCGCCTCCCTGCGGGTGGGAGACCGGGTGGTGCACGAGGTGTGGGGAGAGGGGACGGTGATGGGCGTCTCGCGGGGGAGGAGCGGTCCGGAGATAACCGTCCATTTCCGGGAGGTCGGGGAGAAGCTGCTCCTCCTCCAGTACGCGCCCATCCGCAAGGTGGGTTGATGCGGGCTACCCCTCACTTGATCATCTTCATAGCCCGCAGGAGCGCCTCCACCGCCTGGGAGGAGGCCCGGCGCATGACCTCCATCTGTTCCTCCAGGGGCACGGCGAAGTTCTCGTCGACGGATCCCTCCGGAGTGGGGAGCTCCTGAAGGCCTGCCCCCGAGCCCCGGCTGACGATGCGGTTCTGCCGGTTGTCCAGCAGGAAGGCGCTGAGCCGCACGAAACCGAATCCCGTGTCCGGGCCGGTCCCCGAGGAGTGCAGGCGGGGATAACGGAAAAAGAAGCAGTCGATCTCCGGCAGGAAGAGGTATTCCGGGTCGTAGCGATCCTGGATGATGACGAAGAGCTCGGTGGGAACGTCGGCCGCCTCCTGGGTTATCCTCTCCACCTCGTCCGGGTCGGGTATTTCGTAAAAGACCAGGGGTTCCAGGTAGTCCCTCACTAGGCGGGGGAGCATGCGCTCCGCCTCCCGGAGATACACCTCCCTCTGGCTGGCCATGATACGGGTTTTCTCCAGGTCGCTCTGCATGTACAGCTGACATCCGATGGCCGTGGCCGGGGTGATCCCGCCGTCCCTCTCCACCAGCTCGCGGTATTCCCCCAGGTCATCGGGTTCCTGGCCGCTCTCCACGAAGGGCATGATCACTATGCGCATGAGGGGGACCAGCTTGGCTCCGCAGGAGGTGCAGTATTCAGCCCCCTCCTCTCCGCGGGTCATGCATTGGGGACAGTAGCGTCTATCCGTCAACCTTCCTCCTCGAGGGCTCTCCCGGGACGCCCCCGCGCCCCTCTCCCGTCAGCCGTCTTCCTCCCGGTCCCGACCGCCGATCCCGAATCATGTTATCGACCTCGCGCCGAGCTCACTTGAGAAAGAGCCCCCGCGTCAGCCCTCCGTGCAGGGACAGTGCCCGGGTCCGGAAACATGGCGGACACCCACTGTGCTTGGTTTATTGTAAAAAGAAACGGAGCAAGAAGGAGGTGTCCATCAAAGGAAGTAAGAGTACCGGAACAAGCGTTCAAACCGCGGCGAGGTGGGTGTTATAATATTTTGTCGTTTTCCGACCGGTGAGGGCGACGGGAGGGCGCGCTCCGGTGGCTCGGCGCGCTCCGGGACTGGTAGCCGTGCGGGATGGGAGGTGGGCCGGATGCTCGTTCCCTACCGAGACAAAACTCCGCGGGTTTCTCCGGACGCATTCCTGGCGGAGGGAGCCCAGCTCATCGGGGACGTCAAGGTGGGTGCGCATGCCAGCATATGGTACAACGCCGTGCTGCGCGCCGACCGCGGCGAGATCGTGGTGGGAGAATATACCAGCATCCAAGACTGCTGCGTCCTGCACGGTCCGGTGAGGGTCGGCAATTACGTGACCTGCGGGCACGGAGCCATCCTCCACGGCGCCACCGTGGAGGACAACTGCGTGATCGGCATGAACGCCGTGATCCTGGACGGAGCGGTGGTGGGCCACGGGAGCGTAGTCGCCGCGGGGGCGGTGGTCCCGCAGGGGATGCAGATCCCCCCGCGTTCCATGGTCATGGGGGTTCCGGCCAAGGTGACCAGGGAGCTCCCGGAGGAGAACGAGGAGATGTTGCGCCAGACAGCGCAGGCCTACTTCGAGTTCGCCAGGCCCCATATGGAGTAGAGTAACGGTTATCAGGCAGCAGGGAGGACAGCAGGGGGAGGTGATCCGGGTCCCGCATTGTTTCCAGAAAATGACAGGATTTCACGGTGCAAGGAGGTTGTTTATGCGTGAAAGGGTAGCCATCGCGGGCGTCGGCTACACCGCCTTCACCTCCGTTTCGCCGGGGGTCTCCTACCGCGAGCTCACCTACGAGGCCGCGGTCAAGGCCTACGAGGAGGCGGGCGTCGAGCCCAAGGACGTGGATTCCTTCGTGTGCACCTCCGAGGATTTCCTGGAGGGGTACAGCATCTCCGACGAGTACTGCAACGACCAGCTGGGAGCGGTGCTCAAGCCGGTGCAGACCATACCGGGGGATTTCATGCACTCCCTGGCGGTGGGAGTCATGCACATCCTCACCGGCAAGTTCGACATCGTGGTGGTCCAGGCGCTGAGCAAGGCCAGCAATATGAAGACCATATCCGAAATGATCAATTTCGCTTTGGACCCGGTGCTCAACCGCCCCCTGGACGTCACTCCCTACGCGGTGGCCGGCCTGGAGATGAACCGGTTCCTGGAGGAGGGGCGGGCCACCCGGGAGCAGTGCGCCGCTGTGGTGGTCAAGAACAAGGCCAACGCCCTACTCAACCCCCTGGCGGGGTACGGGGCCTCCATCACCGTGGACCACGTCCTGGAGTCCGAGCCGGTGGCGGAGCCCGTGCGTCTGCTGGACATCGCCCCCTATGCCGACGGGGCGGTGGTCATGGTGCTCTGCTCGGAGAAGGTGGTCCGCAGCCTTACCGACAGGCCGGTATGGATAACCGGGATCGGCTGGTCCACGGACAGCCCCACCCTGGAGAGCCGGGACTGGACGGACGCCGTGGCCGTCCGCCTGGCCGGGGACATGGCCTACAGGATGGCGGGGATAAAGTGCCCGGCCAAGGAGGTGGACCTCGCCGAGGTCAACGACGAGATCAGCTTCAAGGAGCTCCAGCACCTGGAGGCTTTGCGCCTCTTCGACGAGGGGTCGGCGGGGAAGGCCACCGAGGACGGCAAGACCTCACTCCAGGGGACCCTTCCCGTGAACCCCTCCGGGGGAGGCCTGGGCGTGGGGCACCTCTTCGAGTGCTCGGGCGCCCAGAAGGTCCTGGAGCTGGTCCTTCAGCTGCGCGGCGAGGCGGGAGCCCGCCAGGTGGCCGGGGCCGGCGTGGGCGTGGCCCAGGCCTGGAGGGGGATACCCTCCACCTCGGCGGCGGTGGCCGTGCTGTGCGCGGATTAGGCGGGGAGGTGAGAGAATGGCTTACCAGAGGGTTGCCATAGTGGGCGCCGGGATCACCAAGTTCGTGCGCCGCGCCCAGGAGACGGGCAAGGAGCTGGCCTTTCAGGCGGCCAAGATGGCCCTGGACTCCTGCGGGCTGACCATGAAGGACATCGAGTGCGTGAGCCTGGGATCGGCCCCGGACGCTTTCGACGGCGTGCACATGAAGGGCGAGTACCTCTCCGACGGCTCCGGGGGTTGGCGCAAGCCCTACATGCGCCACTTCGTGGGCGGCGGGACGGGCGTCTTCGCCCCCATCCACGGGTGGTTCCACGTGGCCTCGGGGATGTTCGACACCTGCCTGGTGGTCTGCTCGGAGAAGATGAGCTCCTGCCACCCCCATCCCCAGGGGGCCTTCAAGACCATCTTCGACCACACCACCGAGCAGCCGCTGAATCCCACCCTCATCTGGATCTTCGCCCTGGAGATGAACCGTTACATGCAGACCTACGGGATCACCAAGGAGGAGATCGCCCTGGTGTCGGTTAAGAACAAGAAGAACGCCATGGACCACCCCTCCGCCCAGCTCCCCATGGAGATTACCGTGGAGGACGTCCTCAACTCCGAGGTCCTGGCCTGGCCGGTGAACCGCCTGGACATCAGCCCCGCCTCCGACGGGGCCGCGGCCATCGTCCTGGCAGCGGAGCACGTGGCCAAGCGGATAACCGACAAGCCGGTGTGGATCGACGGGGTGGGCTGGAACCTGGACACCGCCTACTGGGCTACCCGCGACCTGGCCTATCCCCGTTACGTGGAGAAGGCGGCACGCATGGCCTACGAGATGGCCGGGATCAAGGAACCCCAGAAGGAGATCGAGATCGCCGAGCCCTACGACCCCTTCGACTACAAGGAGCTCCACCACATGGAGGGCCTGCTCCTGGCCGACCGGGGCAAGGCGGTGGAGATGCTCCTGGACGGCAAGACCCAGAGGGACGGTGACCGGCCCATGTGCCCCTCGGGGGGCGCGCTGGGAGTGGGCAACCCCATCTCCGCCACCGGCCTCATGAAGGTCATCGAGATCTTCCTGCAGCTGCGGGGCGAGGCCGGGAAGCGCCAGGTGCCCGGGAATCCGCGCTGCGGCCTTGCCCAGGCCTGGGGAGACCTCATGCAGGTGGGCACGGTCATCGTCCTGCGGAGATAAGGGGGTGCGCCATGGAACTGGAGAGATTCGAGCTGGGAGCCACCCATTACAAGGAGTCCGACCTCAAGGAAGGCAGGCTTTTGAGCCTTCCCTGGACCCCCAACCTCAAATACGCCTGGGACAACGGCGTGGCCATCGGGAGGTATCTGGCGGAGCTCAAGGAGGGACGCATCATCGCCCGCAAGTGCAACAAGTGTCGGCGCATCATGCTCCCCCCGCGCATGTTCTGCGAGATATGCTGGCGTCCCACCGACGAGTGGGTCTACGTGCAGGACACGGGCCGGGTGAACACCTTCTCCATCTGCTACGTGAACTGGGACGCCTCGCGGATAAAGGAGGGGGAAAAACCCCACCTCCCGGCGGTCATCGAGATCGACGGCGCCTCGCCGGGCATGGGTATCCTCCATCTCCTGGGTGAGGTGGAGCCGGAGGAGATCAGGATAGGGATGAAGGTGCAGGCGGTGTGGAAGAAGCCCGAGGATAGGGAGGGCGCCATCACCGACATCCTCTATTTCAAGCCGGTGAGGGGGTGAGAGGGCATGGGTCTTACGGAGAGGACGAACCGCAACGTGGATCTCACCTACTGGGAGGGCGAGATCCCGGTCAATTACGTGTACACATACGGCCTGGGGCTGGAGACCTTTTTCCGCGCCCTGAAGGAGGAGGGCAAGTTCCTGGCCTCCCGCTGTGAGGAGTGCGGCGTCACCTACCTCCCGGCGCGGGTGTTCTGCGAGCGGTGCCTGGGCAAGCTGGAGGGGACCTTCGCCGTGCCGGGCACGGGGAAGGTATACTCCCATACCGTGGTGCACCGCAACCGGGACGAGTCCCCGAAGGAGGAGCCGGTGATCCTGGCTCTCATCGACATGGACGGGACCGACTGCCGTTTCGTCCATTACCTCACCGGGGTGAAGCCCGGGGAGGTGAGAGCGGGCATGCCGGTGAAACCGGTCCTCAAGGCCAAGAAGGACCGCCGGGGCGGGATAGAGGACATCCTGGGCTTCGCGCCCGCCTGACGCACGGGGCGGGCGTGCCGGCAGACCGCCCCCAAGACCAGGAAGGACCGCCGGGGCGGGATAGAGGACATGGTGGGCTTCGCGCCCGCGATGAGGGCAGACAAAGGGGGCGGGATTCACCCGCCCTCTTTCCTTGTTCCAGGGCGGCTCAGCTTTATGGAAAGAACTTCCAGGCAAAAGGCCTCCACGCCTTTGCGCAAAGGCTTGGCATGGTGCGACCTCCATCCCCTCGGAGCGGGAGCGCCCTTTCCGCCGTGTATACCGTCCCCGGGTTGTTGTATCATGCTCGCGGCAGATGAAGCGGGTGTGGGAGGGGTGAGAGCCCGTGCACTTCAAGGCGGACAGCGGGCTGCTTCGATGCCTATGTGATGGCTCCGAAGCGGATCCGAAACACATTACGTGCACTTCCGGGCGGACGGCGGCCTGCTTCGGTGCCGAAATGGTCATGTGGGCCTCGGAAGGGCGACAGCTCGTGCAGCATATGAGACGCGGGGTGCTTTATGGATGAGGAACTCCTCGAGATCATGTGCTGTCCGCGTTGCGGGGGGCGGGGGCTCCGGCCCGTCTCCCGGTGCGGCTCGGACCGCTTTTCCGATGCCGGTTTGTCCTGCCCCTCGTGCGGTAGGCGCTACCGGGTGGCCGGCGGGATAGTGGACCTCCTGGTGGACCCTCCTCCGGAGGTGGTGCGGGAGAGGGAAGCCTTCAGGGCCTTCCGTCCGGGAGAGCCCGCCACTCCGCAGGAGTGGGAGGAGCACCGCCGCACCGTACTGGCCCTCCCCATGCTGGAGGGATGTTCCCTCCCCCGTGCGGACCTGGAGACCTGGAGGCGGCACGGCCGCGAGGCCCTGGGCATCTGCAGCGGAGTGCGATGGGAGGGGCTCCGGGTCCTGGAGCTGGGGGCCGGCAGGTGCTGGCTGTCCGCCCACCTGGCGCGCCTGGGGGCCAGTGTGGTGGCGGTGGACATCCTCGAGGACGAGGTGATGGGCCTGGGGTGCGGGAGGTTCTTCGAGGAGGCGGAGGGGATCCGACTGAACCGCGTGCTCTGCGACATGCATCGCCTGCCCTTTCGCCGGGGTTCCTTCCATGCCGTGGTGGCCACGGCCACCCTCCACCACTCCCCCGACCTTCCCGTTCTTTTGCGGGAGATAGGGCGGGTGCTGGCGCCGGGAGGCCTTCTCCTGGCGGCCAACGAGCCCCTTTACGTGCCCTGGCGAGAGACGCCGGAGGAGGAGAGGAAGGGGGCCCATGAGGGCGCCTATCCCCTGTGGACCTGGCTGCGGCTCCTGCGCCGGACCGGGTTTCGACTCCGCGAGGTGAGGGCCGCCGAGGGACTGGTTGCCTCCCTGGCCTTCCGGGCGGTGAAAGGCGGGGAGGAGAGGACGCTGCGGGTCCCCGGCCTCCCCTCGGGAACCGCACGCTACGCCCTCCTGCTCATCCTCTCCCCCCTGCGCGCTCTGCGCCGCAAGGCGGTGGAGTGGACGGCGGGAAGGCCCATGCGCCCTCTTCCCGCGGACTTGCTACTCTACCTCCGGGCGAGGTTGCGCGGGAGGGGACTGGAAAGAGAGGCGCGCCCGGAGAGCGCGGCCCACTGGGGACCGGGTTGGTACTCCCCGGAGAAGCCCCCCGGGGAGGAGACGGCTTTCAGATGGTCGGGGCGGCGCTCCCGGTTGCTCATGCCCGCGCAACGGGGAGGGGGATGGCTGGAACTGGAGCTGGCCACCTTTCACCCCTCTCCCTGGTCGCGACCGGTGGAGGTGGAGGTGAGACTGGGGAGGAAGAGGGTGGGGTTGGCTCGCCTGGAGGATCACGGATGGCACACTTTCCGCTTCCACCTCCCCCCGAAGTTCCGGAAGAGGGTCCTGCCCTTTACCCTGGTGGTCAGGAGCGGGTGCTTCCGGCCCTCGGAGATGGGCACGGGGGAGGATTCGCGCCTCCTCGGCATAGCCTGCCGTGGTGTCAGGTCTTGAATTTTAATACCCCATGGGTATATGGACGAAGGAACCCGAGCGTTGGACGATCCCGCTGTTTACTATATAATCCCCACGGGATATCGTCTCCCGACGAGCCTTCGGGGGCCGGGCCCGAGGAGGCCCTTCCGGCGGCCCCCGCGCTGCGTGACCGGACCTGCGGATGAGGTAAGCAGGGAGTCTGAGATGAGGCAGGTGATGCGCATGTTGTTCGAGCTGGACGAGGAAAAGCGGTTGTTCCGCCAGACGGTCCGCGACTTCGCAGAGCAGGAGATCCGTCCCCATGTCGACCACCTCTGGGAGACCGGCGAGTTCCCCTACGACATCGTGCGCAAGATGGGGGAGCTCGGCTTGATGGGCATACCCTGGCCGGAGGAGTACGGAGGAGCGGGCGGAGACTACCTGGCCTACGCCATCGCCGTGGAAGAGCTGGCCAGGGTCGACGGGTCCTGCGCCATAACCGTGGAGGCCCACATATCTCTGGGCTCGGCGCCCTTCTATTATTACGGCACGGAGGACCAGAAGAGGGAGTGGCTAGTCCCCCTGGCCCAGGGCAGGATCCTGGGCTCTTTCGGCCTCACCGAGCCGGAGGCCGGCTCCGACGCTGGGAACACCAAGACCCGCGCGGAGCTCAAGGACGGATACTGGGTCATCAACGGCACCAAGTGCTTCATCACCAACCCGGGTACGGAGATGAGCGGGGTGGTGACCATCACCGCGGTGACCGGGATACGCCCCAGCGGGAAGAAGGAGATCTCCAACATCTTCATCCCCAAGGGGACACCCGGGTACAACATCGCCCCCAAGTACAAGAAGATGGGATGGCACGCCTCGGACACCCGGGAGCTCAATTTCGTGGACTGCAAGGTACCCGAGTCCAACCTCATCGGAAAACGTGGGGAGGGGTTAAAGCAGTTCCTAGACTGCCTTGACGGGGGGCGCATCGCCATCGCCGCCCTGGCCGTGGGGACCGCCCAGGGGGCCTTCGAGGAGGCCCTGCGCTATTCCAAGGAGCGGGTGCAGTTCGGGCAGCCCATTTGCAAGTTCCAGGGGGTTTCCTTCAAGCTGGCGGACATGGCCACGGAGATAGAACTGGCCCGCAACATGGCCTACAAGGCGGCGGCCATGCGCGATGCCGGCGTTCCCCACACCAAGGAGGCCTCCATGGCCAAGCTCTTCGCCTCCGAGATGTGCATGCGCACCACCACCAAGGCGGTCCAGATATTCGGGGGCTACGGTTTCATGGACGAGTACCCGGTTTCCAGGTTCTTCCGGGATGCCAAGATACTGGAGATAGGGGAGGGCACCTCCGAGGTGCAGAGGATGGTCATCGCTCGCGAGCTGGGACTGTAGTCATGGAGGACGGAGCAGCGGCAGGAGTACGCGGTACCTGGATCGTGACCGGTATGGTCAGCTCCGAAAGAGGCAGAGAACGCGGCACGGGAGGTTGGAAGATGAAGGAAACGGTCATCGTGAGCTCGGCGCGGACACCCTTCGGGAGGCTGGCGGGAGCCCTCAAGGACTTCACGGCACAGGAGCTGGGAGGGATCGCCATCCGCGAGGCGCTGCGGAGGAGCGGGGTGGACCCGGCCTCCGTGGACTGCGTGATCGTGGGCCAGGTCCTCACCGGCGGGCAGGGACAGATACCCGCCCGCCAGGCGGCGGTGAAGGGCGGCATCCCCAAGGAGGTGTGGTGCATCAACGTGAACAAGGTGTGCATCTCCTCCATGTCCGCCCTGGAGATGGCCGACCAGATGATCAGGCTGGGCGAGGCGGAGGTCGTCGTGGTGGCCGGGCAGGAGTCCATGACCAACGCCCCCTACTACGTGCCCAATGCCCGCCTCGGGTACCGCATGGGGAACGGGACGCTGGTGGACGGCATGATCCACGACGGGCTGTGGGACGCTTTCGAGAACATGCACATGGGCATGGGCTCCGATCTCTGGGCTCGGAAATACGGGATAACCCGGGAACAGATGGACCTGGTGGGGGCCCGTTCCCACCAGAGGGCGGCGGCGGCCACGGAGAAGGGCCTGCTGGCCGAGGAGATCGTCCCCGTGGAGATACCCCAGAAGAAGGGCGAACCGGTGGTCTTCGACCGGGATGAGGGCATCCGCCCGGACACCACGGTGGAGAAGCTGGCCGCGCTCAAGCCCGCCTTCGACAAAGAGGGCTCCATAACCGCGGGCAACGCCTCCCAGATCAACGACGGGGCCTGCGCCGCGGTGGTCATGAGCGCGGACAAGGCCCGCGAGCTCGGTCTGGAGCCCCTGTGCACCGTGGTGAGCTACGGTTGGGGCGCGGGCGAGTTCGCCGACCTCCATCCCCAGCCGGCCCTGGGCATACTGCATGCGCTGAAGAAGGCCGGCCTGGAGGTGAAGGACATGAAGCTGGTGGAGATAAACGAGGCCTTCGCCAGCGTGGTGTGGCGCTCCACGGAGCTTCTGGGGCTGGACCCCTCGGAGATGGAGAACGTCAACGTGAACGGCGGAGCCATCGCCCTGGGGCATCCCATCGGGGTGAGCGGCCTGCGCATCGTCACCACCCTGGCCTACGAGCTGCGGCGGCGCGGGGGTGGATACGGGGCAGCGGGCATCTGCGGCGGCGGGGGCCAGGGAGACGGCATGGTCATCCGCGTGGGTTGAGCCCAGCCCGCAGCCTTACCGGGGGGCGCGGAGGGTTCCCGCGTGCCGCAGGAAGGCGGAATGTATGATACAAAATACGGTGGTTGTCAAGTCGCTCGAAAGGCGGGATCGTGGCGCATGCCGGGACCGGTCCCGGGACGGAAGGAGGAATGGAGATGTACGAGCTGACCGAAGAGCAGAAGATGTTGCAGCAGACGGTCCGCCAGCTGGCCAAGGAGAAGGTGGAACCGCGGGCGGCGGAGATCGACGCCAAGGGGGAATATCCCTGGGACATGTTCGAGCTCTTGCGGGACAACGACCTTCTGGCACTGTGCTTCCCGGAGGAATACGACGGGGCGGGGGCGGACCTCCTCACCGTGTGTATTGCCATCGAGGAGCTGGCCCGGGTGTGCGTGAACACCAGCCTCATCCTGGGGGTGAACAAGCTGGGGTCCACCCCCATCCTCCTGGCCGGGAACGAGGAACAGCTCAGGAAGTACATCCCGCCTCTGGCCCGGGGTGAGAAGCAGTGCGCCTTCGGGCTCACCGAGCCGGGGGCAGGTTCGGACGCCGCGGCCATGAGCACCCGGGCGGTCCGCAGGGGTGACGTCTACGTGATCAACGGCCAGAAGTGCTTCATCACCAACGGGGGCATCGCCGACACCTACTCCATCTTCGCCAAGACCGACGAGAGCGCGGGGGTCAAGGGCATCTCCGCCTTCATCGTGGAGAAGGACTTCCCCGGCTTCCAGGTGGGGAAGATAGAGCACAAGATGGGCATCCGCGGCTCCCAGACCACCGAGCTCATCTTCACCGACATGGAGGTCCCGGCGGAGAACCTCCTGGGCCAGGAGGGCGAGGGCTTCAAGATCGCCATGATGACACTGGACCGCACCCGCCCCACCATCGGTGCCCAGGCGGTGGGTCTGGCGCAGGGGGCCCTGGACCACGCCGTGGCCTACGCCAAGGAGAGGGTTCAGTTCGGGGGCCCCATCGCCAGGCTGCAGGGCATCCAGTTCATGCTGGCGGACATGGCCATGCAGATCGAGGCCGCCCGCCAGCTGGTCTATTACTCCGCGTGCCTGGTGGAGAGGGCGGGACGCGAGGCCTCGGCGGTATCGGCCATGGCCAAGTGCTTCGCCAGCGACGTGGCCATGAAGGTCACCGTGGACGCGGTGCAGGTGCTGGGAGGCTACGGCTACATGGTGGAATATCCGCTGGAGCGCATGATGCGCGACGCCAAGATCACCCAGATCTACGAGGGGACCAACCAGATCCAGCGCGTGGTCATCGCCCGCCACCTCCTCGGCTGATGGGGTCAGGTCTTGAATTTTGATACCCCATGGGGTATGGATGATGACCCGGGATACGGGAGGACCCGACGGGGAAGGCAGGCTGGAGGGCGTTCTCCTCGAGGTAGCGCTCCGGGAACGACCCGTGGCTTTGAGACCCGGTCATCGATAACCGAGAGGGGGGATGACCATCCCCCCTCTTCCTATACCGCTCACGGAGACCCTATACCGCTCACGGAGACCGCGAGGTCGACCGCTCCTTTGGAGGTGGTAAAGGGAGGGGATGGCTTGCTTTCCTCTCCAGTTCCCGGTCGCGCTCGCGGAAGAGGGCGCATGCAGGCGAGCTCTGTGTCCCCTTCGTTGTGCGCCGTCCGCCCTTCCCCTCCCGGTTTTTCCTCTGCCGGGAGGGCAGGTGGCGGGGCTGGCCCGGCCCTTCCATGCCATCCGGTCCCGGTGTGCGCGAGATGCGACCTTGCCGGCGGCCGGGCGGTCCATGCCGCGCGGCCCGATTCGCTGAAACGTGATCCCTGTCTCCCTTGCTGTGCTTCCCTGACCTCTTCCGTTGCCCTTCGGAAAAGTCCCCGGCGCCTCCCGGGGCGGATGGACGAGGGGTGATATATTAGCGGTTAATGTATTGTCAGAATTAATGAAGGATTACCGCCATCCGACCGGCGCCTCCCGGGGCGGATGGACGAGAGGTGGACGGAGCCGTTCTTCCGGGAATGGACCCCGCCGGATACGGGGCGCTTCGTCTTCGGAGGGCAAACCCGGGGCGGGCATCGCGCGGCCGTCCTTTACCTGGGGCAGCGGATCCCACCGCCCTTCCCCGGTGTGAAGACGCCAAAGGGAGGCCCCCGCTCATCTCCAAGTCCGTGGTTGGCGGCTCCCCGGCTCTTCTCCGGTGAGTGTGCCGGCGACCTCCCGTAAAGGGCGCACCCGCAGCCGGTGGACCTTATGGGGAATCGATGCCCGGGTCTCCCCTCCCCGGGCTTCAAACCGGTCCGGGTGCATCCCGGCCGGGAGGACCTGCGGTTATCCCCAGCCGGGAGAAACCGGAGCCCTGCCGGACGTCTTTAAAAACAGTCCTGCCGTCCTTGCCGCACCTGGAATCACACTTCCGTGAGGCACGAATCCGTCCCGGGACGGATATCGGCTCTCCCTTACCCTTCCGAGCCCCGTAGTGGAGCGGCGAGGAGGGATGCGTCAATGGCCGAGCGCCGGGATCTTGGGAGGCACTTCATCATCCTGGGGACCATCTTATCCGTCCTGGCATGGGTCCTCGCTTTCCCCGGGTGGGTCTTTCCCGCCTCCTCCCATGCGGGGATCCCCGCTCCGGAACCGGACGCGGTCCGGCCGGCGGACGGGCATCCCGGGCAGATGCCGCAAGCCCTCGAAGGCCTGGAAAATTATGGTATGAACGGTCGCGGCGAGGGGCTCGGCCTCCTGGTGGGATGGGATGGGGATGGGGATTTCTGGAAGGGTCTTCGACGGCTCGCGGAGAGCCCCTCCTCCACCGGAGGGGGATGCGGAAAAGATACGGCCTCCCTTTTGAAAGAGGCCCCTTGGATCCTTCCCCGGGTACAGCTCCTGAGGCTCCCTCCCTCCGCGGACCCGGAGGCGGTGCGCCGAGCGGTCTCCTCCCTTCCCGGGGTCAACTTCGTCGAATGGGACCGGCGCGTGCAGGCGGACCTGGCGTGCGGGGAGCCCCACTATCACCGCCAGTGGTACCTGGGCCGCATCGGGGCGGAGGATGCCTGGGAGGTGGAAAGAGAGGGCGCGGGGGTGGTGGTGGCCGTGGTGGACACGGGCGTTGACCCTTCCCATCCCGAACTGTGCGGCCGGGTACTCCCGGGACGGGATCTCGTCGATGACGACGAGGACCCCAGGGACGAGAACGGACACGGTACCTCGGTGGCGGGGGTGATCGCCGCCGCGGGGGATAACGGATTGGGCATCGCCGGGCTGGCCTGGAGGGCCGAGATCCTCCCGGTGAGGGTCCTCGATTCCCGGGGCCAGGGTTATTACAGCGACGTCATAGCCGGTATCCGCTACGCCGTCGACAGGGGCGCCCGGGTGATCAACCTCAGCCTGGGAGGCGGGTCATATTCCAGGGCCCTGCAGGAAGCGGTGGATTACGCGAGGGGGAAGGGGTCCGTGCTCGTCGCCGCCGCCGGGAACGAGGGCCTGGACAGGCTGTATTATCCCGCGGGGTGCCAGGGGGTCATAAGCGTCGGCGCCGCGGACCGCGACGACCGCCCCGCGTCCTTTTCCAACCGCGGGGAGGGGCTGGACCTCCTGGCGCCAGGGGTCTCCGTGTACACCACCGCCGCCGGGGGCGGTTACGCTTATCTATCCGGTACCTCCTTGGCTGCTCCCCAGGTGTCGGGCTGCCTGGCCCTCCTTCTCGCCCGCTTCCCTCACCTGAAGCCGGAGGAAGCGGAGGAGCGGTTGCTTGCCGCGGCCGAGGACCTGGACCGTCCCGGTTGCGATTCGGCGACGGGTCGGGGGATGTTGAGGGCGGACAGGACCCTGGGATACGCTCCTCCCGGGGATCCGGAAGACGCCGGGGAGAACAGGTATTTCGCCGAAGGCTACACCGGGCCGGGCTTTCACACCTACATCCTCCTGACCAACAGCGGTGGGGAAAGGGCCCTGGTGACCCTGGAGCTCTTCGGCCCCGAGGGGTCCCTCCTGCGGAAGGAGGTGGCGGTGCTGCCTCTATCCCGGGTCACCTTCCACCTCAACGACCTGGTGCGGCCCGGTGAGGTGTCCGCGGGCATCAGCGTGGAGCAAGGGTCCGGGGTGGAGGCGCAGCGTTCCATGTATTTCCAGTACCGCGGCGTGGAGGACGGCCACACCGCGGCGGCTTCCATTCCTTCCAGAAACTGGTATTTCGCCGAGGGTTACACGGGTGAGGGTTTCGACACCTACTTCCTGCTCCTCAATCCGGGAGGAGAGGATGCCCTGGTGAAGCTCGACCTGATATCCCCGGAGGGTGGGAAAAGGGTCGAGGTGCCCGTGCCCTCCGGGTCGCGCCGCACTCTGCGGGTCAACGACGTGCTTCCGGGGAGGGAGTTCTCCTGCTGCATGGAATCGGACGTCCCGGTGGTGGCGGAGAGGGCCATGTATTTCGACCTCTCCGGACGCCGGGGAGGTTCGGCGTCCGCGGGAGCGACGATGCCGGGGCGGGAATGGTTCTTCGCCGAGGGGTATACCGGTGCCGGCTTCGACGAGTGGCTGCTCCTTCTGAATCCCGGTCAGGCCGCGGTTTCGGCCACCGCATCCTTCCACCGCGGCGACGGCATGACCCTGGTGCGGGAACTGTTCCTGCCCCCTCGCTCCCGGACCACCGTCCACGTGGACGCGCTGCCCGGGCTGGAGAGCGCCGAGGTCTCGGTGGCGATCAGCGCCTCCTCCGGCGAGGTGGTGGCGGAGAGGGCCATGTATTTCCTCTACCGGGGCGGGATGGGCGCGGTGAGCGGAGGTCACGTGGCCGTGGGGGCCGACCGAGCCCGCTCGCGCTGGGTTTTGCCCGAGGGTTATACGGGGAGGGATTTCGAGAGCTGGGTGCTGGTGGCCAACCTGGAGGAAAGGCCGGTAAAGGTGAGACTGCGGCTTCTGGGGGAGGGGGGGTCTTACGCGGAGCGGTGGTTGGAGCTCCCTCCCCATTCCCGGACCTCCATCCTGGAGAACTCCATCCTCCCCGGGACCGGGGTGAGCGCGGAGGTGGAGGGAGAGCCAGGCTCCCGCCTGGTGGTGGAGGGCGCCTACTACTATCTTTTCGCGGAGACCGTCGGTGGCGGCAGCTGTTGACGTTCCCCTCCCACAACCCTCCGTTTCCCGGTGTATTCCGTGCGAGGTCCCGGGGGATGGGCGGCAGTGGGGTATGCTTGCCCGCCCGCCACATCCATGGATTTCCTGCGAGATATCAGGCACCGGTCGAGCCCCTTTTTCCCGCCACAGGGTTCGGCCGTAAGCGGCGGAGAAAACCCGCCCATGTCTGCCACCTGCCGGCGGAGCGGTAGTGGCGGATGCTCCCCTCCGCATTCCCCATCCCTCTCCCGGTGAGAGGAATTGTTAAGCGGTTAATCGTTCGATCGTTCAACGGGCCCTTCTCCCTCTCCCGGAGGGGAGGGATCGGGCGACTTCCATATCAGGCCCTTCCTCCACGTCTTCGATCGGCATCCTCGCCTCCACCGCCGGGATATACAGCCGCTCTCGATGCTTGACTCACGGCCTGATGCATGCCATAATATCGACCGGATGGTCGGTCGATTTAGGAGGGGGCTGATGGCCAGGAGGGCCAACCCGGTAAAGGAAAAGCGTGAGAGCCAGATAAAGGAGGCAGCCCTCAAGCTCTTCTCCCAGAAGGGGTTCCACGCCACCACGGTCACCGATATCTCGGAGGCCGCCGGGCTGGGAAAAGGTACCATCTACTGGTACTGGAGGTCCAAGGAGGAACTGGCCTTTTCCCTGGTCGAGGACATGCTCTCCGCCTTCCTGGGCCTTTTGGAGAGGGCCGTGGGCTGGGAGGGGGGGTTCCGGGAGAAGTTCGACCGGCTTTTGGAGGAGGTAACCGGGCTCTATCACCTGGAGAAGGAGCACTGCCGGCTCCTGTGGAAGTTCCGAGCCGACCGGCATTACATTTTCGACCAGGAGTACGTCCGTAAGGTGACCTCCTATTACCTGGGGATGAGGAAGGCCATCGCCTCTCTGGTGGCGCAGGGGATGGAGGAGGGGGCCATACGGCGTGGGGATGCGGACAAGTTGGCCCTGGCCTTCCTGGGCGCCGCCGAGGGGCTGGAGCTGGAATGGCTGGAGAACGAGGAATATTTCGATATCGGGGAGGGGTTGAGGCTGGTCTTCGGGGCCATGCTGGACGGCCTGAGGCCTTGAGGCGCTAGGACTGATCCCGGTCGAAGGGCTGTGTCCGGGGTGCAAAGGACAAGCTTTCCGGCCCTCGGCTTTTTGGTAAATCCTGTAAAGGCATGTCGGAAAGGATGGTGGAGCACACCGGAACGGGAAGGAGGAGATGCGGATGAAGGTCATCGCCATCGGAGGAGCGGGTGCCATGGGGCGGCTGGCGGTGAAGGACCTGGCGGCCACGGATTCGGTGACCGAGGTCACCATAGCCGATTACAACCTTGAGGCCGCGCAGCAGCTGGCCGCCGAACTGGGTCCCAAGTGCAGGGCGGTGAAGGCCGACGCCGACGATCACGCCGGCCTGGTGCAGCTCATCCAAGGCCACGACATCGCCCTGGGCACGGCGGGGCCCTTCTACAAGTACGAGGCCAAGATGGCCCGTGCGGCCATCGAGGCCGGAGCCCACTACGTGAGCATCTGCGACGACTACGACGCCGCCGAGGAGGTCCTCAAGCTGGACGAGGCGGCGAGGGCGGCCGGGGTCACCGCGGTGACCGGGGTGGGTTGGACCCCGGGCATCACCAACGTCCTGGCCCGCAAGGCCGCGGACCAGCTGGACGAGGTGGACGAGATCGCCACCTCCTGGGGCTGCCACGCTTCGGACACGGTGGGCAAGGCGGTCACCCTTCACTACCTGCACGCCGTGACGGGCATGATACCCAGCTATATAGACGGTCGCATCACCTGGATACCGGCGGGGTCGGGGTTGGAGAGGGTGCGCTTCCCGGAGCCGGTGGGGGCCATCAACGTCTTCCACGCCGGTCATCCGGAGCCCATCACCATCCCTCGCTACATCAACTGCCGCACGGCGACCCTCAAAGGCGGGCTGGTGGACACTTACCTGGTGGTCCTGTGCAACGCCCTGGTCAAGTTGCGCCTCACGGATACAGTGCGCAAGAAGGACATCGTGGGTGGGCTGTTCAACAAGGTCCTGCCCTATCTCGAGGACGTGGGCCGTCCGCCGGAGCCCTGTTCCGCCTGCCGAGTGGACGTCACCGGCCGCAAGGACGGGCGCTGGACGCACATCGTCTACGGAGCCGCGGCCCACATGGATGCTCTCACCGGACTGCCCGCCTCGGTGGCCGTGCAGCTCATCGGAGAGGGTAAGGTGGAGGCCAAAGGAGTCATGGGGCCGGAGGCCTGCCTGCCCCCGGACGAGTTCATATCCCGGCTACGTGATAAGGGCATACGCTTCTACCGGGGAGACTCCATGACCGAACCTCTGTGAGGTGAGCGCTTCGGGGATGTCCTCCAGCGGCAGGAGCGCTGTCGAGGAGAGGAGCCACCGTCACCCCGTGAGGTGGACCGGGGAAGCAGGGAACCGGAGCTGGCGAGGGAAAGATGGGGTTCCCCCGGCCTGGAGGAGGAAGGTCGGGAGATAAAGGGCTTCAGTCCGCGGCAGCGCCCCTCAGCCCCGTTCTCCTGCGGCCTCCCTTCCGGCCGGGGCCCCCTTTGTATGCGGACATCACCCTCTCCGCTCGCGGAAGAAGCGGATCACGGCATCCCTTCCGGAAGGAGCTTGCTTCGCCGGGCCGAAGCCCGGTTCAGTAGCCGGAGGCCACGTGACCGCCCCGGCTGGACCCGAAGGAACCCGTGTACTCGAAGTACATTGACCTCTCCGCGAGCACGCAGGGGGAGCCGTCCGAGGTGGAGACGCGGATGGCGAACTCCAGCGACTCCCCTCCCAGGACCTGGTTGACGTAGAGGGTGGTCCGGGACAGGGGGTCCAGGTCCAGGGTCTGCCGCATGACCTCACCGCTTCCCAGCATGTATTCCACCCTGACCCCTTTCCTCTCCTCGGCGGTGTTCTGGAGCAGCAGCCAGGTCTGGAAGCGCGAGGAGGGGTTGCCGGTGTATCCCTCGGCGAAGTACCGCTCCGCTACCGGGGAGGGGAGGGCCAGCCCGTTGTGCCCCCCGTCCCACATGTTCCAGTAGTCGAAGTACATGGCCCTCTCCGCCACCACCGGGAGCTCGGAGTGTAGGCGCGCGCTGAACTCCTTACCCTCCCCGAGGTCCCGGTCGGCGCTGATGGTAAGGCGGCCTCTGGCCGGGGCGGTGTGGGTGACCACCTGGTTCGTCCCGCCCGGGAGCATGTAGGTCACGGTCACCGGGGTGGGGGAGTCGTTCTCGTTGGCCACCAGGATCCAAGTGTCGAACCGGCTCCTCTCCTGCCCGGTGTAGCCCTCCGCCAGGTACCAGTCGGTGCGGGAACCCGTGCAGGCCATCCCGGTGTGGCCACCCGCCCATCCGTTCCAGTAGCGGAAGTACATGGCCCTCTCCACCACCACGGGGATGGAGGAGCGCAGGCGGGCGCTGACCTCCTGTCCCTCCCCGACCTCCGCATCAACGCTGACGGTGGCCCGGCTGCGGGGGGCGACCCTGTGGACCTTGCTCAGTGAATCCCCCCCGGGGAAGAGGTAGTCCACGGTGACCTCGGCCTCGGACTCCGCGGGATTGAGGACCAGGATCCACTCGTCGAACTCGCTTCCCGGGATGCCGGTGAAACCCTCGGCGAGGAAGAGGTCCAGTGAGGGAGCTGTGGCGCCGGTGACTATGTCCCCACCGGATATGGACCCGTAGCGGTAGTACATGGAGCGTTCGCATACCAGGCCCTGCTCCCCGGATACGATGGACCCCAGCCCGCTTTCGCCGGGCATCTCGGAGTTCACGTACACGGTGCGCCGGCTGTGGGCGGGGAGAGCGTGGGGGAAGGACCTCTCCTCACCATCCTCGGTGAGATAGGTCACCGTGACCTCCATGTCCTCTTCCCCCATGTTGCTCAGCAGGAGGAACTGGTCGAACCCGGGCTGGGTGCTCCCCTCGGCGAAGTACCAGGTGGCCGGAAGCTGGGCGGAGGAGGGATTGACGCAGCCGGCCTCCACGGGCTCGGCGTTCTCCGCCGTGGCCGTGGCCTGGTTGTGGATGGAGGCTCCCAGGGGCAGGTCGCCTCCCACCTGGACCATGAAGGTCACCACCGCCTCTTCCCCCGGTGCGATGACCCCGGCCGGCTCGCCGGGGGAGTTCACCGGCATGCCGGAGGCCAGCGGCGAGCCCTGCTCCGCATCGGGAACCCGCATGCCGTTGAGGGTGGTGGTGTGGGTCACGTAGGAGGTGTAAGGGGGCGGGGGATCGGAGAGCGCCGCACCCTGCGCGGCGGAAGGCCCCAGGTTTCTCAGGCGCAGGGTGTAGGTGACCACCTGCCCCCGCGTGATCTCCCCCGGAGGGTAGGCGCTTTTTTCCAGGGAGAGGACGGGCGGGGGGACCCGGACCCGGTTGGAGGCCTGTGCCTCCAGGACCTGGGGTTCCTCGGCGGAGGTGAGCCGGGCGCGGTTTACGACCTCCACCCCGTCCGGCGCGTCGCCGTCCACCACCGCACGGAAGGTCACCACCGCCGCCTCACCCGCGGCGATCACCCCGGGCGCCTCCCCGGGAGAGTTGACGGGGATGCCGCCCGACAGGGGACACTGGCCCCCCACGTCGGGGACCGGTTCCCCGTTCAGGGTGGTGGAGGAGGGGACGTAAGCCGCGTGGTCGGGTAGCACGTCCTCGAGCAGGCACGCCGTGGCCGGCCCCGTCCCCAGGTTGGAGGCGGTTACGGTGTAAGTGAGCTCCGTCCCCGGCTCCACTTCCCCCTCCGGCGAGGCCTCCTTATCCAGACTGAGGAGGGGGTCGGGGGTGGTGAGGTAGCCCACGGCGTAGTTTGTGCTCGGCGTGTTTGTCCGTCCGGAGAACCACATCTTTAGGAAGGCGGGCTCGCCGTGGCCGTCGAAACGGGTGGGGCTGTACAGCACGCTGGGCGTGTAAGTCCTCGCGTCCCGCCAGGGGACCCCGTCGCTTATGTGGAGGATGGGGTTCGCGGGGTCCTTGGTCCAGTGGATTCCGTCATCCGAGAAGGCGTAACCGATCCCCTCGTGCGCCGCCGTCCTGCCTCCCGAGTACCAGAGGTGCCAAGCGCCGTCCGGGTCGCGGATGACCGTCCCGAAGGTCACGTAGGCGCTGTCCCACTCGCCCGGGGCTCCCAGGCCGAGGACGGGGTCGTTCCCGTAGCGGTACCAGTGGTTCCCGTCCGCGCTGTAGCCCAGGCCGATGACCTCCACACCCCCGGTGGTCCCGTCGTAATACATGGCGAAGGTGTAGTCGAAGGGGTTCGCGCCGCTGTTGGTGGCCTGCGGGTTGTACAGCACGCAGACCGGTCCGTAGCTGCCCCGGTTCCAGTCCGGCCAGGTGCCGGTCACCAGCGGGGCGGCGTCGTCCTGGGTGAGCTCCTGGTCGTTGACCCAGTTGATCCCGTCCGTGGAATCCGCGGTGCGTATATCCCTGATGGTGTACCTCATGTCGAAGCCCACCCAGTACCAGATCTTGTAGTAGTAGGGTCCGCTGCCGAATCCCTCCGGGATGTACACCACCTGGGCATGGTATCCGGTGGAGAGTATCCCGCTGAGCTCCACCGGCTCCGACCAGTGTATCCCGTCGTCGGAACAGACCAGGGCCATGTTGCAGGTAGCCCCCGGGGCGTCGAGGTGGCCTCCGTACCACATCTTGTAGTATGAGGAGGGGCCGCGGCCGGAGAAACGCGCGGCGTCGTAGAGGACGCAGGGGTAATAGGCGCGGTGGTCCGCGGGGTCGTAGACCGGGTTGCCGGGATACTCGCGCATCCCGAAGGGATAGGCGGCCGCCCTCTGCGTGCCGCGGGTGACCGGGAAGAGGACCATGATCAAAAGGGCGAGCGCCGCGGTGGCTCTGAGCGGGGTTTTCAATTCCCGACCTCCTTCCTCAACTGCGGGAGCCGGGTGAGCTCCCACTCCCGCACGGGCCAAAGGGCCCCTTATCTTCCTCGAAGTCGGGTAGCAGGGAGGAAAGCGGGCGGCGGCGAAAGGGGATCACGGCCTCCCGGGCGGTTCCTCGGCGGGGGTGAACGGCGCCGCGCGCCGGAAAAGCCCGCTGTCCGGCCAAACCGGTACCTGGCCTCCCGGACGGTCCTTGACGCGGGTGAACGGCGCCCCCATCCCGCTTGGCTCGCCCGCGGCGAGTTGTAACCTGCGGGAGCATGGGATAATATTTTCGGCGTGACCGGTGGGAATTTGCGGACTGGATGGAGGAAAAGAGCATGGGCATCATCGAAGAGGCGCTGGCCCGGGGGCAGAAGGCCCTGTCCGAATATCAGGCCAAGAGGTTCCTCGCCGAACACGGCATACCGGTGACCCGGGAGGAACTGGTGTCGGGAGAGGAGGAGGCCCTCCAGGCCGCGGAGAGGATCGGGTATCCCGTGGTTCTCAAGGCCTGCGGTCCGGACATCACCCATAAGACGGAGCGCAACCTGGTGCAGGTGGGGCTGGACGGGCCGGAGGAGGTGAAGAAGGCCTACCGTGAGATCGTCGAGAACCTGGGCGGGGACCCCTACGACGGCATCCTGGTCCAGGAGATGATCAAGGGGGAGAGGGAGCTGGTGGTGGGCCTGGTCAGGGACCCCCAGTTCGGGCCCTGCGTCATGTTCGGCCTGGGAGGCATCTTCACCGAGGTGCTCAAGGACACCTCTTTCCGCGTGGCCCCCATAGAGAAATACGACGCCCTTCAGATGATGGAGGAGATAAAGGCCAAGGCCATCCTGGGCCCCTTCCGGGGCAAGGAGCCCGCCGACCGCGACCTCCTGGCCTCCATCCTGGTCACCGTGGGGGACATCGGCATGAAGTACGACGCGGTGAAAGAGATGGACATGAACCCGGTGATCCTGGACGGACCGCGGCCGGTGGTGGTGGACGCCCTGGTGGTGCTGGGGGACGGGTCCGCCAAGGAGGGTTGAACGCCCCGGCGGCACGGGAAGAGGCTCACCCGGAGGCCGGCCGGCAGAAAAAGGAAACAGGAGGCCTGGCGGAGGTTGAGGGCTTCACCCGGGCAGGGTGAATCGGAAGACGGAACCACCACCCTCTCGCGCTTCATACCATATCTTACCACCGTGGCGTTCCACTATCTCCCGGGCGATGTAGAGGCCCATCCCCATGCCCGGCTTGGAGTGGAAGCGAGCCTGCTCCACCTGGTAGAAGCGGTCGAAGATCAGCTCCCGGTGCTCCTCGGTTATGCCCGGCCCGCGGTCCATCACCGAGAACACGCACTCATCTCCGGCCCTTTCCACCTCCACCTCGACGTCTGAACCGGGGGGCGAGAACTTGAGGGCGTTGTCCAGAAGTATGTGTATGACCTCCAGAAAACGGTCGGGGTCGAGGAGGCAGGTCCCCGGTTTTCCCATGGTCCGCAGGATGACTCTCCGGCCGAGGGCGCCCGCTTCGTCCACCGCCCGGCGCAGCAGGGGTAGGGCTTCCGCCCTCCGCGGGTTCACCTCCAGCTGCCCCCGTTCGATGCGGGAGATGTCCAGCAGGCTCTCCACCAGTCGGACGAGGCGGTCGCATCCCTCGTCGATGGCGGTGAGTATGTCCTCTTCGCCTTTCCCCAGGGAACCCTTCAAGCGATCCCGAAAGGTGAGCGCGAAGCCCTTGATGATGGTCACCGGGTGGCGCAGCTCGTGGGAGGCCACGTCGATGAAGTCCTTGAGGTTCCGCTCGCGGGCCAGCCTCTCTTCCTCGATGGCCAGGGCGCGGGCCAGGATGGCAAGGGTTTCCAGGTCGTCCCTGCGCATGACCCGGGGCGAGCGGTAGTAGACGCACAGGGCGCCGGTCACGGCGCTGCCCGGGATGACCGGGCACCCGGCCAGGAAACGGTAACCGTGTGCCGCCGCCAGCCGGTCCCGCTCGAGGTCCGGGCCACGCTCCTCCCCCAGGAGGAGGACGCCTGGATGCCCGCCACCCAGCAGGGCACGGCCGGCGAAGGACTCCCGGTCCTCGAGGAGGAGGAACCCCTCCTCGCCGGGCAGGGTGGTGAGCATGGCGAGCTTCTCGCCCTCCGGACGGGCGTAGACCGCCGCCTCCCCCTCCAGGATGTCCCGGCAGGCCCTGATGACCGTCTCCATGTTGGAGAAGAAGTCGGCCTTCAGGGAGAGGAACATCTCGTTCAGGCGGTGCAACCGCTCCTCGGCCAGCCGTTTTTCGGTGATGTCCCGGCAATTTATCACCACGCCCCGGACATCCGGGTCGTCGAGCAGGCTCACCCCGGAGCTCTCCACGATGTGCCACTTCCCCTCCCGGTCGCGCCAGCGGTGGGTGACCCGTTTTTCCCGGCCCGGATTTTCGAGCCCCTCCCGGAATTCCCGCGCGACCTCTTGGAGGTCGTCCGGGTGCATGAACTCGAAAGCCGGCTTTCCCAGGAGCTCCTCCGGTCTCCATCCCAGCACCCTTTCCACGGAGGGACTGGCGTAGAGGTGCCGGCCCTCGGCGTCCAGCACGGTGACCGCGTCGAAGGCGTTCTCCACCAGGCGGTGGAAGTACCGCTCGCGCCGGCGGAGCTCTTCCTCCGCCGCCCGCCTCTCGGTGACGTCCTCCACGGCGAGGAGGATAAGCCGGGTGCGGTCGTCGTCCCCGTGGATGCGCCGGGCGTTGAGGAGCATGGTCCGCCTGCCTATACGGGGGAAGTCGTGCTCCACCGCGTAGTCCTCCAAGCTGGTGTTCAGGGGTATGATCTCCTCCAGGAGCCTTCTTAAGGCCGGGATGTCCCACTGCCGGTCTCCCAGCTCGTAGAGCAGCCTTCCCACCGTTTCCCCGGGCGATACCCGGAAGAGGCGGTAGAAGGAGCGGTTGGCGCTCACCACCCGGAGGTCGGCGTCCAGCACCAGCAGGGGTTCCCGCACCGTGTCCACGACGGCCTCGGCGTATTCCCTCGCCCGCTGGATCTCCTGCACGGCGCGCTTCCTCTCCCGAAGGAGGGAGAGGTGTTCCTCCAGCACCGCCCCGGGGACCATGTTGCCCAGGAACTCCCCGGGCGGCACGTAATAGACGTTCTCCAGGAGCTCCCCGCCCACGGCCACCTTGGCGTGGGTGCGCAGCATGTCCAGGAGCACCTCCGGCGGAAAGGAACGGGCGTCGTAACAGCAGAGGAGGACGCAGTCTTCTCCTCCGGGCAGGCGGTTGACCTCCGCCTCGTAGGCGGCGAGCGCCTCCATGTCCCCGGGGCTTTTCAGGGCCCAGCTCATGTCCCCCGCCACCCGAAGGGCTTTCCATTCACCACGGGACAAGTTCTCCACCTCTTTTTTCCAGAAGTCCAGGGTGGCCCGGGGATGGAAGGAGCCCGAAGGGGTGTAGACGTCGTCGGACGACGTGAAGGCCAGCCGCCCGCTCTCCTTGAGGACCTCCACGTCCCACCCCGCCCCCGCCAGATCCTCGCAGAGCGTCCGTTCCCATGCCGGGTCGCCCACGAACATGACTTTTTCCTCCCTCTCCAACCCCGTGTGGAGATATGCGGACACCACCTCCCTCATCTCCTCGCCGCTGCGGTAGAGGAGACACAGGTGGTCCCCCGGCCTCAGGTCGTCGAATTCGGGTATGAGCTCCAGCCCCTTCATCTTCGAGGTCTACTTGTCGGGCGGGACGCACGGTCCTCACCTGTGGAGGGGGAACGATTGGCGGGATCCGCCGCGCGCGCACCCTCCGGCGGACAACACCGCCGCGGGCGCGGTGCTCTCCACCTATCAAGCTAAAGGATGGCGGTGGCCGGGTCAATGACCGGGATCGGGCACGGGGTGGCGACGGATTCAGGGGCTCCCCCGAAACCGCTGAATATAGCGGTCCACCTCACGACCGGGATAGGGCACCGGGGTGGCGATGGCTTCAGGGGCTCCCGGCTCTCGGCGGACGCCTGAGAGAGCGTCCCGTGACCGGATGGCTTGCAGGACGGGCGCAGCGGGAAGGGGACGCCGGGAGCGCCCCCTTCCGATGCTTGGCCTCCTCGGTCGACGGCCGACAGGCGCCGTCAGCGGCCGATGATGTAGCGGTTGGGGTCCACTTCCTCGCGCAGCAGGCGCAGCTCCTCCTCGGTGGGCTCGGGCGTCTCCACCACCTCCGGGGCCTTGAGCAGCTCGAAGCCCGTGTTGGCCTGCACGTCCTCGAAGGTGTAGCCCTTGTGGATGGACTCCACCCGCATGCGCTTGGTCTCCGGGTCGTAGCCCATCACCGCCATGTTGGTGATCACCTTGTAGGGGCCGGTTCCGGCGGGCAGTCCGGCGCGCTCGCGGGCTCCCGGTCCGTCCAGGTACCCGGGGGTGGTGATGAAGTCCACCCTCTCCACGAAACGCCGGGCGTCCTGGGGGGTGATGACCATGATCCGCCAGGCAAAGGACCCGAAATCGTTGGCCCCTCCCGAGCCGGGGAAGCGTACCTTGGGCTTCTCCCAGTCCCCGATGACCGTGGAGTTCAGGTTCCCGTACATGTCGATCTGGGCCCCGCCCAGGAAGCAGTAGTCCACCATGCCGCGCTGGATGGTCTCCATGACCTCGCACATGCCGCTGGCCATGATGGCCTTGTGGAAGGTGCGCGAATCCCCCACCGAGATGGGCATGGTGGGGAGCAGGGGAGCCACGCCACCGGCCTCGAAGATGATCACCAGGTTGGGGGCGTGGGCCTTCTGGGCCAGCATGGCCGCGGCGCAGGGGGCGCCGGTGCCCACCGCCACCGCCTTGCCGTCCTCCAGGTTGCGGGCGGCGGCGCAGATCATCATCTCCATGGTGTTGTAATCCGCCATCCCCATCACCCCCTTCCTCCCAGGTCGATCAGGTTCTCCACGGCCCGCAGCTGGTTGATGCGCTCCAGCCCGCCGCAGAGCTCCAGGTACTGGTTGAAGTCGCGGGTCTTATAGATGTACTTGTCCAGGAACTTCTTGAACTCCTCGGGGTCCTTCTCCACGTTCAGCCACATCCGCAGGTGGTCCTCATCGGAGAAGTACTCGTAGGGCATGTTCCCCGGGTAGCTCCCGAAGGGCACCTCGCAGACGGCGTCCACCAGGTAGTAGGGGATGACCGTGGCCGTGGGGTCGGAACGGATCTCCTCGTTGGGGATGAGCCGCTCGGTGGTGATGATCAGGCGCTTGGAGGCCCGGGCCAGCTCCAGGTCGGCGATGGAGATGCCCTTGATGCGGGCGTTCCCGTAGATGTCCGCCTCGTGGACGTGGATGGCCGAGACGTCGGGCCACAGCGCCGGGTAGAGCACGTACTGCTGCCCGGTGAAGGGGCACCTCACTATCTTGGCCGCGCTGCGCTTGAAGGTGTCCGTCCCCATGAGGTTGCGCGCCGGGAGGAAGGATACCCCCATGGCCGCAGCCTTGAGCCGGCAGGCCATGGCGTAGTTGGTCCACTCGCAGCACTCCACCTTGCCGCTCTCCATGTAGCGGCGGGCGTTGGGGGAGAGGCCGCGCGCCTCCAGGCCGATGATGTAGGCGATGTCGCAGCGGTTGAAGACCTCGCCAGCTGCCAGTATCTGGAAATCATGGGTGGAGGTGTGCCCGGCGAAGATGAGGTTCTTCTTGCGCTGGCGCACGATCTCGTGGCACACCGCGGTTGGGATGCGATTGGCTCCGAACCCGCCGATGGCCAGGTAATCGCCGTCGTGGATGAACTTGCCCACCGCCTCGCTGACGGTCATCACCTTGTTCACCATGGCCCGGTTCTTGGTGCGGAAGAACTCGCGGGCCTTGTCGGCGTCGGGGTCCATGAAAAGAGGTCCCTCGCCCTGAGCCACCACTTCGAACATCTTTCCTTCCCTCCCTCTTCCGTCCAAGGCTGCGGCTCGCCGAATCGATATGTAGGATAACATCAACCCCCGGGGCGTGCAATCTGTTAAGTCGTACTTTATATTTGTGGTAGAGGAGGCCCGGGCCCGGCGCCGTGGGGGTTGACTTTACACGGTGGATGCCCCCGGGTCGCTCTCCGGCGCAGGGAGGAAGCCCGGGCACCGCGACGTCGGGGCTTGACAGGAGGGGATATTTCGTAAAGATATTATTACAACGAAGGACCACCATAGAGGCACTTCTCCGGATTACTCATCACGGCACCTCTCGCAACACCGTCTGCACCCGGCAGCCCCTTTTTCCTTTGAGCTTTCCGGCGTCCGCGAGCGAGGAGGGAGCGAGATGAGCGAGATCGTCTGGAGGCCTTACGGGGACTACATCGAGAAGGCCAACATCACCCGTTTCATGCGCAAGCACGGCATTCCCGATTACCAGGAACTGGTGCGGCGGTCCTGCGAGGACCTGGAGTGGTTCTGGGACGCCATCATGGAGGACCTGGACATCCGGTGGTACCGGCCCTACGAGAGGGTGCTGGACGATTCCAGGGGCATCCAGTGGGCGAGGTGGTACGTGGGCGGGAAGACCAACATCGTCCTCAACTGCCTGGACAAGCACATGGAGACCCCGGTGAGGAACAAGCTGGCCTTCATCTGGGAGGGAGACGACGGGGCCGTCCGCCGCTACACCTACGGCGACGTCTACCGGGAGACCTGCAAGATGGCCTGCGCCCTGCGCAACCTCAAGGTGGGCAAGGGGGACACCGTGGGCATCTACATGCCCATGAGCCCCCAGATCGTATTCTCCCTCCTGGCCTGCCTGAAGATAGGGGCCATCCCCATCCCCATCTTCTCCGGCTTCGGTCCCGCCCCGGTGGCGGCTCGCCTCCGCGACGCCGAGGCCAAGGTGCTCATCACCGCCGACGGCTCCTACCGACGGGGGAAGGTCTTCCCCATCAAGGCCAACGCCGACGAGGCCGTGGATCAGGTCCCCAGCATCAATCACGTGGTGGTCTACCGCCGTGTGGGTATGGACATCCCCTGGCACGCCACCCGGGACATCTGGATGGACCAGCTGGTGTGGTGCCTCCCCGAGGACTGCCCCACCGAGGAGATGGATTCCGAGGACTACGCCATGATCATCTACACCTCGGGGACCACGGGGAAGCCCAAGGGCGCCGTCCACACCCACGGGGGCTGCCTGGCCCAGATATGCAAGGAGGTAGGCTATTACTTCGACGTCAAGCAGGACGACGTGTTCTTCTGGCTGACCGACATCGGCTGGATGATGGGGCCCTGGATGATCATCGGGGTGATGAACTTCGGGGGGACCTTCGTGATCTTCGAGGGGGTGCCCGACTATCCCGAGCCCGACCGCCTTTGGGACCTGGTGGAGAGGCACGCCATAACCATCTTCGGCATCTCCCCCACCGCCATCCGCATGCTCATGCGCTTCGGCGAGGCCTGGGTGGACCGACACGACCTCTCCACCCTGCGCATCCTGGGCTCCACCGGTGAGCCCTGGGACCCGGAATCCTGGATGTGGTACTTCGAGAAGGTGGGAAAGGGCAGGCTCCCCATCATCAACATCTCCGGGGGGACGGAGATCGTGGGATGCTTCCTCTCCCCACTGCCCATAACCGAACTCAAGCCCATAACCCTGCGCGGGCCCGGCCTGGGCATGTGTATAGACGTCTTCGACGACGAGGGCAAGCCGGTGCGGGGGGAGAAAGGACACCTGGTGGCCTTGAAACCGGCTCCATCCATGACCCGGGGTTTCTGGAAGGACCCCGACCGCTACCTGGAGACCTACTGGTCGCGCTGGCCCGACGTCTGGTATCACGGCGACTGGGCCTCGGTGGACGAGGACGGCTTCTGGTTCCTGCACGGGCGCTCCGACGACACCATAAAGGTGTCCGGGAGGCGCACCGGTCCGGCTGAGATCGAGGCCGCCCTCATGGAGCACGAGGCGGTCTCCGAGGCCGCGGCCATCGGCGTCCCCCACGACATCAAGGGGGAGGCGGTGGTGTGCTTCGTGGTCCTGAGGCCGGATTTCAAACCCTCCGCGGAGCTGGCAGAGGCCATCAAAGACAAGGCCGCCGAGTACCTGGGCAAGGTGGGCCGGCCCGACGAGGTCCATTTCGTGAGCGCGCTCCCCAAGACCCGCTCGGCCAAGATCGTGCGCCGGCTGATCAAGGCCAAGTACCTGGGGGAGGAGCTGGGGGACATGTCCACGGTGGAGAACCCCCAGGCCCTGGAGGAGATCCCGGTGCGCAGCGGGGCCTGAGCCCGGTTCGCACGGGAAGAGGAAGGGGCTGCCGCGCGGGCCCGGCAGGATCCCCGTGCGGGACCGGGCCGGGTCCCCGGTCCGGCGGAGCACGGCCGGTGCGCTTCCGGCCGGACGTGGACTGGAAGACCCTGGAAGCTCCCGATGTGCTATTCTTAGGAACGGCTACATAGAACCCAGAACCGCACTTTTCCGCCCGCAAAGCACCCGGTGGTCGGAGGCACGGGAAGGAGTCCGCAGGCCGTCCCGGCACCCGCCCTGGTCTTGCCGCTCCGAGAGGATGGCGGGGCCGTCGGCGGCGGATACGTTCTCATCCGGGGAGAACCGGCGGCCCTGGGCCTAAGAGGCGCTTATCCCCTCCACGGAGTCATCTCGGGGAATGTTTTTTCGAAAGGACACCTGGAAGCGGGGAGGTCTGAGTATGCAAGGATATGACGCGGTGGTGGTGGGAGCCGGTGTGGGCGGGCTCTCGGCGGCCGCCCTCCTGGCCAGGGAGGGCATGAGGGTGCTGGTGGCGGAGAGGGAGGACCGGGTGGGGGGAAGAGCCCTCTCCTTGCGCGGCGAGGAGCTAAAGGAGAGAGGCGCCGCCTGGTACCGGCGCCTGCTCGCCGGACAGTTCTGCTGGCTGGCGGAGGCGCGACCCTCCCTGGAGGAGATGGCCTCCTCGGGCACCCTCGACGGATACGTGTTGGACCTGGGTTACCACGGGGTCAGCGTGGCCGGGGAGGGGTATTTCGCCCTGCTGCGCGACCTCATCGGGGGATACGGCTCGCGGCCCGTGGTCATCAGGCCCTTCCTCACCGGCTCCTGGATAGGCGGTAAGTTCTACCGGGAGCCTCCCCTGAGCCGGAGCACCAGCGTGGACGAGAAGATACAGGCCGAGCTCGACCGCCTGGGAAAGGGTTACCTCGACTTCTTCGGCAAGCTGCTGGCCTACACCCCGGAGGAACTGGAGGAACTGGACCGGGTCTCCCTCCACGACCACCTGGTGGCCACAGGCTTCGCCGAGAGCCCGGTCCTCTACGATTATTTCCGGTGTATAGGCACCCTCATCACCACCATCAACGACCCCCACGAGATATCCATAGGGGACATCCTGCGTTATTCGGCCCAGGTCCTTGCCCCGGCCATCCTCAAGGGCGGGGAGGTCTACGTGGGAGGCTTCACCGAGGGTGGGGTTATGGCCTGGCCGGAGGCGGTGGCCGGGAGGGTGCGCGACTTCGGCGGGGAGCTGCTCCTGGGTTGCGCGGTGAAGAGGATTGTGACCGAGGGGAACGCCGTGCGTGGCGTGCTCCTGGAGAAAGAGGGGTCCGAGGAGTTCGTCCCCGCCCCCAGGGTGGTTTTCAACCCTCCGGTGCAGGAGCTCTTCCGCTTCACCGAGGAGAAGGCCTTCCCCGTGGAGTTCGTCAGTCGCGTGAAGTCGCTTTACGGTTACGGCAGCGTCAACCCCTATATCGGGCTCTCCCGGCTCCCGGTGCCCGAGGAGCACGCCCGCCGGTTGATGAAGACCCCCTGCGTGGTCCCCCGCTCCGAGGGTTTCAGCTGGGACGTGTACATGGCCTGGAACATCCAGTCCTACGTGGAGCCCACCTGCGCCCCGGAGGGAAAGCACCTCTTCAGCGCCTACCTCCCCCTGACCGAGGAGGAGTCCCGCGACCGGGAGCTGGTGATGAAGGTGGTGCGCGCCGTCCCCGAATTCCTGGAGGGCGTCTATCCCGGGTTCAGGGAGTGCATCGAGTGGGAGCTGTACACGGTGTGCACCCGGCTGGAAGGCGTTGCCAAGAGCGTCACCCAGGCCGGGAGCCTTAAACCGGACGTGGTGGTCCCCGGGGTGGAGGGGCTCTATCTGGCCGGGGACACGGCGCGGGGTTACGGGGTGGCCATGGACTGCGCCTGCTCCAGCGGTATACTCTGCGCCCAGGCGGTGACCGGCAGGGATTACGGCCTGAGGTGAGGAGGGCCCGCGGTCCGTAGGCCTCCGCAGGGAGGTGAACCCGTTTCGCCCCAGGTTAGTCCGTCCGGAACGGGAAGGGCCTCCTCAGCGGAGTCCTCACCCGGTCAGGGACGTCCGGCCGAAAGGGGTTCACCGCGAGAGGCCTTGAGGGCCCCCGGCATCGCCGGCTCACCGGTTCTCCCGCTCCCGGACCGTGCCTCGGCTCGGGCCGGTGACCGGAGCGCCCGCCGGCGACTCCGAGGGGCCCTTTTCTTTGCCGGGGACCGGTCGCCGCTCTCGGGAGGGGATGGCGGGAGCGAGCGGGGAACGGCAAAGGGCCCGCCGCGGCGGGCCCCTTCCCGTTCTTCAGCGCTGAAGTGCGGGGGCGGATCAGATCTCCGGTCCCCCCTTGAGGCCCAGGATCTGGCGCGCCTCGTCCGGGGTGGCCGGCTCGCGGTCGGCCAGCTCCACGATCTTAACCGCCTTTTCCACCTGCTCCCAGGAACCCTGGGCCAGCACGCCCTTGCGTATGTTGATGTTGTCCTCCAGGCCCACGCGGATGTGCCCGCCCTCCACGGCGGCGATGAAGGCGCCGCGGAACTGGGCCGGACCCACGCCGCAGGTGCTCCAAGTTGCGTCTTTGGGGATGAGGTCCATGAAGCGCTTGAAGTTGGCCAGGTCCAGCCAGCAGCCCCCCAGAACGCCCCACACGAACTGGTAATGCAGGGGCTCGACGAAGATGCCCTGGTTGCGCACGAACAGGGTGTTGTAGACGCCGCCCAGGTCGTAGACCTCGAGCTCCGGCTTGGTGCCGCACTCCTTCATGGTCTTGGCGAACTCGATGAGCATCTGGAAGGTGTTGGTAAAGACCGTCTCTCCCAGTATCTGGTAGTTCTTCCAGTCACCCAGGGCGAAGTTCATCGAGTTGGTGTTAAGAGATGCCATTTCCGGCTTGAGCTGCTTGACCACGTTGATGCGCTCCTCCGGCGTGGCTCCGATGCCGATGGCCGTGGAGAGGTTGATGATGATGGGACACTTCTCGGTGATTCCCTTCACGATGTCCCGCAGAACGTCGATGCTCGAGGTGGGGAGACCGGTCTCGGGGTCGCGGGCGTGGATGTGCACGATGGCTGCCCCGGCGTTGTAGCACTTGTAGGCCTCCTCCACGAACTCCTCAACCGTGTAGGGAACGGCCGGGTTCTGGGATTTCATGGTAGCGGCACCGGCCAGAGCCGCCGTGATGATGCATTTATCCGCGAGCGACATGGCAACACCTCCTGCTTTCCCTGCTGAGACACCGATCCCTGCCGATGCCCCCGGTTTTCCCGGTGAGCATCATCTATACTAATATAATCCGCCGGTTTAGGCAATTTACTAATCTCCGCTTAATACTCTGGATCCTGCCGGGCGACTCGAGCGGCAGGTCCCGCATGAGCCCGTCTTCCGGAGATGGCAGGCGGCGGTTTCTGATATTGTAAAGGGGGCGCCCGATACGGCGGCGTGGAAGGGAGGGGACCGGAGGAAGACGGTCGGTCAAAGGAGGGGGCGGATGGAACAGTACACTCCGGGCAAGGTGAAGAGATACATCAAGCAGCTCCGGCAGAGCGAGGAGCAATACGTCCGTTACCTGGGCACGTTGGCCTACCAGGCCTGGGAGCAGGGAGGGCTAGCGGAGGGGACGCTTGCGGACGTCTGCCGGACCATCCGGGAGATCCGGGAACAGGCGGCCCGCTGGGAGCAGTACCTGGAGGGCATGCGGGCGGCGAGGGCGACTCCTTTCCAGCCCCTCTGCCCGCGCTGCGGGAACCCCCTCCCCCCGGGGGCTCCGCAGTGCGCCTACTGCGGGCAGCCGGCGGGCACGGTCCATGCCGGTCAGCCGGGCTTTCCCCCGTCGGGGACGGCGCCTTTGGGGATGCCCCAGGGGGCAACGGTCCCGCCGGGGCCTCCTCCCGCGGGCCAGTTGGCCACAGCGCCGCCGGGGCCTCCTCCCGCGGGCGAATTCACCCCCGAGCCGCCCGGGCCTCCTCCCGCGGGCCGTTCCGCTTCCTCGACGGCCGGGAGAGCGCGAGGCGAGGAACAAGGGATGGGCGTCTTCTGTCCGGGGTGCGGAAGGAGAGTGGAGGAACCAGAGGCCAGGTTCTGTCCGGATTGCGGATCGAGGTTGGGAGAATGATCCAGGTATACACGGGAGATGGCAAGGGCAAGACCACCGCCGCCCTGGGACAGGCCCTCAGGGCTCTGGGTCACGGCCAGAAGGTGTTCATGATCCAGTTCATGAAGGGGCGGACCTATGGTGAACTGCTGGCCTGCCGGAGGTGCCTTCCGGACCTCACCATCGTCATGTCGGGGAGGGACGAGTTCGTGAAGAAGGGAGCCCCGGAAGAGGTCGACCTGCGCATGGCCCGGGAGGGGTTCGAGCTGGCCAAGAAGGTGGTCCGGGAGGGGAAGCACCAGATGCTCATCCTGGATGAGATAAACGTGGCCGTGGACTACGGCCTGCTCCCCCTGGAGGAAGTGCTGGATTTCCTGCGCTCCTGCCCCTCGGAGATGGAGGTGGTGTGCACCGGGCGTTACGCGCCGCCGGAGCTCGTGGAGCTGGCCGACATGGTGAGCGAGGTCCGCGAGGTGAAGCACCACTACCGGCGCGGGGTCCCCATGCGCAAGGGCATCGAGTACTGAAGGCGAGAGGATCTCTCGGGAGGGCGGGGCGGCCCGCGGTGAGCCGCGAGGCCACCGGACTGCCGGGCGCGGCAGAGCCAAGGGCCGAGGTCCTCTTGAAAACGCTCCGGGATGCTTGAAGACGCACTGGGATGCTGGAGGAGTGAAGGGGCATGGACAAGAGGGAATGGCGGGAAAGACACTACGACACCGCACCGCTGCGGGAGGAGGCCTTCACCACCATATCCGGCGCCGAGGTGGAACCCCTGTACACCCCCGAGGACGTGGAGGGGCTGGACTACGAGCGTGACCTCGGCTACCCGGGTTGCTATCCCTACACCCGCGGCATCCATCCCACCATGTACCGGGGGCGCCTGTGGACCATGCGCCAGTTCTCGGGGTTCGGCACCGCCGAGGACACCAACCGGCGCTACAAGTTCCTCCTGGAGAGGGGGCAGACCGGGCTCTCGGTGGCCTTCGACATGCCCACCATCATGGGCCGCGACTCCGATGACCCCCTCTCCGAGGGGGAGGTGGGCCGCTGCGGGGTGGCCGTCGATTCCCTGCAGGACATGGAGGTCCTCTTCTCCGGCATCCCTCTGAAGGACATCACCACCTCCATGACCATCAACGGCCCGGCCGCCGTGCTTCTGGCCTTCTACCTCTGCGTGGGGGAGAAGCAGGGGGCTTCCTGGAAGGATCTGGGAGGGACCATCCAGAACGACATCCTCAAGGAATACATAGCCCAGAAATCCTGGATCTTCCCTCCCCGCCCCTCCATGCGCATCATCACCGACATCATGGCCTTCTGCTCCCGCGAGGTGCCCCGCTGGAACACCATCAGCATCAGCGGCTACCACATCCGGGAGGCGGGTTCCACCGCCGTACAGGAGCTGGCCTTTACCCTGGCCGACGGCTTCGCCTACGTGGAGGCGGGCATAGCCGCCGGGCTGGACGTGGATTCCTTCGCCCCCCGCCTGTCCTTCTTCTTCAACTCCCACCTGGATTTCTTCGAGGAGATAGCCAAGTTCCGGGCCGCCCGGCGGATCTGGGCCCGGCACATGCGGGAGAGGTACGGGGCCAAGGACCCGCGCTCCTGGACGCTGCGCTTCCACACCCAGACCGCGGGGTGCTCTCTCACCGCCCAGCAGCCGGAGAACAACATCGTGCGCACCGCCTTCGAGGCCCTGGCCGCCGTGCTGGGCGGTACGCAGAGCCTGCACACCAACTCCCTGGACGAGACGCTGGCCCTGCCCACGGAGAAGGCGGTGCAGATCGCCCTGCGCACCCAGCAGATCATCGCCTACGAGACGGGAGTGACCAACGTCATCGACCCCCTGGGCGGGTCTTATTACATCGAGGCGCTCACCGAGCGCATGGAGAGGGAGGCCGAGGAATACTTCCGGCGCATCGAGGAACAGGGCGGGGTCCTGGCCTGCATAGAGAACGGTTTCTTCCAGCGGGAGATCGCCGACGCCGCCTACCGCTACCAGATGGAGCTGGAGAAGGGCAGGCGCATCGTGGTGGGGGTGAACCGCTTCCAGGACCCCGATGAACGGCTGGACATCGAAATCCTGAAGATCGACCCCGAGGTGGAGAGGAGGCAGCGGGAGAGGCTGGCTCGCCTGCGTGCGGAGCGCTCCGCATCGGAGGTGGAGAGGACCCTCCAGGCCTTGAAGGAGGGGGCGCGGGGGGATGCCAACCTCATGCCCCTGATCATAGACTGCGCCCGGGCCTACTGCACGGAGGGGGAGATAATCGGGGCCCTCAAGGAGGTCTTCGGGGAGTACCGGGAAAAACCCGTATACTGAGGCCCGGGGTGGGGCACGCGGTGGGCGGGACGCCATCGGGAGGCCGGCACCCGGGATGTTGTGGAAAAAGATGGAAAACCTTCGCCGCGCTTCGACAGCGGGATCACCGGGGATCGACGGCCGGACGACGTGAGGTGGAGGAGATGAGGAGACCGCGCATCCTGATAGCCAAGCCGGGACTGGACGGACACGACCGTGGCGCCAAGGTGGTGGCCCGGGGACTGGCGGATGCCGGCTTCGAGGTCATCTACACCGGACTCCACCAGACCCCGGAGCAGATAGCCGAGGCGGCCATCCAGGAGGACGTGGACGCCGTGGGGCTCTCCATCCTCTCCGGCGCGCACATGACCCTTTTCCCCCGGGTCATGGAACTCCTCAGGGAAAAGGGCGGGGAGAACATCATGGTCTTCGGGGGAGGCATCATCCCCGCGGATGACGCTGCGGAGCTCAAGCGCATGGGGGTGGCGGAGATATTCGGGCCCGGCACCCCCATCGCGGAGATCGTCGCCTTCCTCGAGGAGAGGTTCCGCTGAACCTGACCCGCACCCCGCCCGGCAGGCGCGGGGGATCCGGTGACGACCGTCCTTTGGCCCCCTCCCGCCCCGCGCTCATCCGAAGGACGCTTTTTCGCTTCCCACCCGGCCTTCGCTCAACCTTGAAACTCCGGAAACACATTTAATATAATTAGTTGGCCCTTGCCGGGAAAGCCCTGCTTTCCACGGGTGGTGCCCGGCGTTGAAGATAGAGCAAGGCAAGTCATACGGGACGGAAAAAGGAACGAAGCGGGGTTAAACATGTGCGCCGAAGAACTCGATTTCATCACCAAGTACGACCTCCTCGGATGCATCCAGTGCGGCAGGTGTACGGGCGGTTGTCCCGTGGCCATGCGGACTCCCCTTCGGGTGCGTTGCTTCATGTACGACACCCAGAACCAGGATCGCCTGGAGGAGCTCTCCGAGCGCCCCGAGATCTGGGATTGCACCACCTGCTACACCTGCGCCGCCCGATGCCCCAAGGGCCTGGAGCCGCTGGAGGTGCTCATCGGGCTGCGGAGCATCCAGATCGAGGAGGGGAGGGTGCAGCCCACCGTCCGCGATGCCCTGGAGTCCATCTTCAAGGACGGCAACCCCTGGGGCTCGCCGCGGGCCAAGCGCCTGGACTGGGTCAAGGACCTGGAGGTGAAGGTCCTGGAGCCCGAGGCCGAGGAGGCCACCGACGTCCTCCTCTTCGTCTGCTGCACGGACGCCTATGACCCCCGGGTCATGAAGGTGGCCCAGGCGCTGGTCAAGGTGCTGGACGCGGCGGGCGTGGATTTCGGCATCATCGGGGAGGATGAGAGCTGCTGCGGCAGCGAGGTCCGCCGCCTGGGCGAGGAAGGCCTCTTCGAGATGTGCGACGAGGAGAACGTGGAGCTCCTCAACTCCTTCAACGTCAACCGCATCGTGGCCATCAGTCCCCACTGCTACAACACCCTCAAGAAGGAGTACCACGGCCTCAAACACCCCGTCCTCCACTACACCGAGCTGGTGGCCCAGCTCCTCGAGGACGGGAAACTCCAGCTCAAGGGGGAGATCCCCAGGGTGGTCACCTATCACGACCCCTGTTTCCTGGGCAAGCAGAACGACATCTACGACGAGCCCAGGTACATCATCACCCGCATCCCCGGGGTGGATTTCCGGGAGTTCGACCGCTGCCGGGAGCGCAGCCTCTGCTGCGAGGGAGGCGGCGGCAAGATGTGGGTGGAGAGCGAGTCCAAGGAAGAGAGGCTGGCCGAGATAAGGGTCACCGACGCCAAGGAACTGGGAGCGGAGATCATCGCCGTCGCCTGCCCCTTCTGCCTGCTCACCCTGGAGGACGCCACCAAGGTGAAGGGCATCGAGGAGGAGATGCGGGTGGCGGACATCCTCGAGCTCCTGGCCGAGGCCTTGTAGATAGACCCCGTTTCCCCGACGGAAAGTGATGGGACAGGAAAGGGAAGAGGTGATAAGGGTATGAACATGGTGGTGTGCGTGAAGAGGGTCCCGGACACCGCGGAGTCCGAGGTCCACATCGATGCCTCCGGGAAGGACATCGAAAAGAGCCGCCTCTCCTTCGGCATCAACGAGTGCGACAACTACGCCGTGGAGGAGGCCATCCAGATCAAGGAGAGGCTCGGAGGCACGGTGACGGTCATCAGCCTGGGGCCCAAGGAGAACGACGAGGTCATCCGCATGGCCCTGGCCAAGGGCGGCGACGAGGCCATCCGCCTGGAGGACGAGGCCTTCGCCGGCGGGGACGGCTTCGCCGTGGCCAAGGCCCTGGCCGCGGCCATCAAGGGCCTGGAGTTCGACATCGTCTTCACCGGAGCCCTGGCCGACGACGACGGGTACGCCGTGGTCCCCGCGGCGCTGGGCGAGCTCCTGGGCGTGCCCCATGCCACCTATGTAAAGAAGGTGGAGATCCTCGAGGACGGCAAGCGGGCCCGGGTGGGCCGCGAGCTGGAGGGAGGCCTCCTGGAGTTCCTGGAGATCGAGCTCCCCTGCGTGCTGGGCATCCAGACGGGCATCAACGAGCCGCGCTATGCCTCCTTCAAGGGCATCAAGCAGGCGGCCAAGAAGGAGATCGCCGTGAAGAGCGCCGCCGACCTAGGTCTCGACCCCTCCGAGGTGGGGGAGGCCGGTTCCTGGGCGGTCCTGGAGAAGTTCACCCCGCCTGTGGTGGGCGAGATGGCCGAGATCCTGGAAGGCGACCCGGAGGAGACCGCGGCCAAGCTGGCCGCCATCCTGAAGGAGAAGGGGTTGGTGTAGATGAAAGACATCTTCGTTCTCATGGAGCACCGCCGCGGCGAGCTGCGCGACATCTCCATCGAGATGCTCTGCGGAGCCGCGGGCCTTGGCGGGACGGTGGTGGCCGTCCTCTTCGGCAAGGACGTGGACGCCTTCGCGGAGAAGGCCGCCGGGTACGCGGACAAGGTCCTCTACGTGAATGACCCCATGTTCGAGAACTATAACTCGGAGGCTTACCAGAAGGCCCTCTCCGCGCTCATCAAGGAGCACAACCCGGGCCTGGTGCTCATCGGCAACACGGCTCAGGGCATCGACCTGGCCCCGGCGCTGGCCGTGGAGCTGGGGGCTCCCCTGGTGACCGACATCACCGCCCTGGAGATGGAGGGGGACAAGCCCAAGCCCACCCGCCAGTTCTACGGCGGGAAGCTGGACGCCCACATGGTGATGAAGGATGCCGACCTCTACATCCTCACCGTGCGCGAGGCCACCTTCCAGGCCGGTGACCCCTCCAAGTCCGGCGAGATCGTCAAGGTGGAGAACCCGGTCAAGGAGGAGATAACCTACCGCAAGTTCGTGGAGTACGTGGAGCCCGAGGTGGGCGAGGTGGACATCACCCAGTCCACCATGCTGGTGGGAGTGGGCCGCGGCATCCGCGAGGACAAGAACCTGCCCATCGTGGAGGAGCTGGCCAAGGTGCTGGGCGCCGACCTCGCCGCCTCCCGTGCCGTGGTGGACGCCGGGTGGCTGCCGGCCGACCGCCAGGTGGGCATCTCCGGCAAGACGGTGAAGCCCAAGCTCTACCTGGCGGTGGGCATCTCCGGGGCCTTCCAGCACGTGACGGGGATGAAGGGCTCGGAGGTCATCGTGGCCATCAACAAGGACCCCGATGCCCCCATCTTCGGTATCGCCGATTACGGCATCGTGGACGACCTCTTCAAGGTGGTGCCCAAGCTCACGGAGAAGATCAAGGAGTTGAAGGGGCTTTAATAGTCGTCATGGAGCCCCGGCTCCTCCGGTGCCCATAATGAGATAGCAGGATCTTTTCAACCGTGGCCTACGGCACGAGGAGGAAAACGGAAACATGAACGGTAAGCCGAAGATCGGAGTCTACGTCTGCCACTGCGGCACCAACATAGCCGGGGTGGTGAACGTGGAGGAGGTGGTGCAGTTCGCCTCCACCCTCCCCGACGTGGTGGTGGCCCGCAACTACTCCTACATGTGCTCCGACCCCGGGCAGGCGTTGATCACCGACGACATCGAGAAGTTCGGGTTGAACCGGGTGGTGGTGGCCAGCTGCTCCCCGCGCATGCACGAGCCCACCTTCCGGAAGACCCTCCTCTCCGGGGGTCTGAACCCCTATTTCCTGGAGATGGCCAACATAAGGGAGCAGTGCTCCTGGGTGCACGAGGACCCCATCGCCGCCACGGAGAAGGCCAAGCGCATCGTGGAGGCGGCGGTGGTCAAGGCCCGGAGGCTGGAGGCCCTTGACGTCAAGGAAGTGGACGTGGAGCCGGCCTGCCTGATCATCGGGGCGGGGATCGCCGGCATCCAGGCGGCACTGGACATCGCCGACGCCGGGTTCAAGGTCTACCTGGTGGAGAAGTCCCCCACCGTTGGCGGACACATGGCCCAGCTGGACAAGACCTTCCCCACCCTGGACTGCTCGGCCTGCATCCTCACCCCCAAGATGGTGGACGTGGCCAACCATCCCAACATCGAGCTCATGACCTACTCCCAGGTGGAGGAGATCTCCGGCTACATCGGCAACTTCCAGGTCAAGGTACGCAAGAAGTCCCGCTTCGTGCACATGGACAAGTGCACCGGATGCGGGGCCTGCGCCGAGGTCTGCCGCATGGCCGGGCGCATCCCCAACGAGTTCGACGAGGGGATAGGGATGCGGGGGGCCATCTACCTGCCCTTCCCCCAGGCGGTCCCCGCCAAGTACACCATAGACAAGGAGAACTGCCTGTTCCTCTCCAAGGGCAAGTGCGGCGAGTCCCCCAGGTGCAAGGAGGCCTGCCAGGCCGACGCCATAGACTTCGACCTCCAGGACGAGATCGTGGAGTTCAAGGTGGGCACCATCATCGTGGCCACCGGTTACGACGTCTTCGATGCCCGCAAGAAGCCCGAGTACGCCTACGGCGTCTACGACAACGTGCTCACCGCTCTGGAGTTCGAGCGCCTGGTGAACGCCTCCGGGCCCACCGGGGGGAAGATCGTGATGCTCGAGCGGGGGAAGAAGAAAAAGAAGAAGGAGGGGGAGGAAGCCGAGCCTCCCAGGGTCCCCAAGAGCATCACCTTCATCCAGTGCGTGGGCTCCCGCGACAAGAGCGTGGGCAACGAGTACTGCTCCCGGGTGTGCTGCATGTACACCGCCAAGCTGGCTCACCTGGTCAAGGACAAGATACCCGACTGCGAGGTTACCATCTTCTACATGGACGTGCGCGCCTTCGGCAAGGGGTTCGAGGAGTTCTACGACCGGGTGAGGCGCGAGGGAGTGCGCTACATTCGCGGCAACCCCTCGGAGATCTTCAAGCGGGGGGACAAGCTGGTGGTCAAGGCCGAGGACACCCTGACCGCCACCCCGCTGGAGCACGAGACGGACATGGTGGTCCTCTCCGTGGGACTGGTGCCGCGCTCGGATAACCGGGAGATAATCGACCTGCTCAAGCTCTCCCAGTCCTCGGACCTCTTCTACCTGGAGGCCCACCCCAAGCTGCGCCCGGTGGACACCGCATCCGACGGCGTCTTCCTGGCCGGCGTGTGCCAGGGTCCCAAGGACATCCCGGACGCCGTGGCCCAGGCCAAGGGCGCCGCCTCGGCGGCCATGATCCCCATGGCCTCGGGGAAGGTGAAGGTGGAGGCCCAGACCTCGGTGGTCAACGAGGCCACCTGCCGCGGCTGCGGGTTCTGCGTGGCCCTCTGCCCCTTCACGGCCATCGAGCTGGTGGAGGTCAACCGCAACGGCTGGCCGGTGAAGGTGGCCCGGGTGAACGAGGCGCTGTGCAAGGGATGCGGCGCCTGCGCTGCCGCCTGCCTCTCGGGGTCCATCCAGCAGCGCTCCTTCAAGGACGTCCAGATACTCCCGCAGATCCAGGCCCTGGGGGTGAAATGAACCATGGCGGAGAAGAACAGCGATTTCGAGCCCAACATCGTGGCCTTCCTCTGCAACTGGTGTTCATACGCCGGGGCGGACCTGGCCGGGACCTCGCGCATCCAGTACCCGCCCAACGTGCGGGTGATACGGGTGATGTGCTCCGGGCGGGTCAACCCCCTCTTCGTGATGAACGCCTTGCAGCAGGGGGCTGACGGGGTGCTCATCTCCGGGTGCCACCCCGGCGACTGCCACTACATGCAGGGCAACTATTACGCCAGGCGCCGCTTCGCCCTCATGCGCAACTTCCTCGAGTACCTCGGCGTGGAGCCGGAGAGGGTGCGCATGAGCTGGGTCTCGGCCTCCGAGGGCGCCAAATGGAAGGAGGTCATCGAGGAGGTCGTGAGCGGCGTCAAATCCGTCGGGCCCATGAACAAGTTCCAACGGAGGCAGTTAAATTGGTAGACGTGGAAAGACTCAGAGAGATCGCCAGGGAGGTCATCTCCCGGGACGACGTCCGCCAGCTCATCGGCTACCGTAAGGGCACTTACGGTTTCCGGGCCCGCCCCGCCTTCGTCACCACCCCGGAGGAGGCGGACCAGCTCATCTTCTCCCCGGCTTGCGTCAACAACCTGGCCACCTACCTCACCCTGGAGGAGAAGCTGCCCGTGCCGCGGGGACAGGAGCCGGACCTGCGCAAGGTGGCGGTGATGGTCAAGGGGTGCGACTCGCGGGCCCTGGTGCAGCAGATGGAGGAGAAGGCCTACGAGCGCGACCGCATAGTGGTCCTGGGCATCCCCTGCACCGGCGTGGTGGACATGGACAAGGTGGAGGAGAGGTTCCCCGGCGTCCTCCACCCGGGGGATATAACCCTGGAGGGCGACGTGTTCGTCCTCACCTTCGACGGCAGGCGCGAGGAGGTGCCCAAGGAGGAGCTCCTGGCGGACAAGTGCAAGCGGTGCCGCTATCCCACGCCCCTGGTCTACGACCAGCTCCTGGACGAGGAGGTGGCCCGCTTCGCCGACGACGACTACGCCGACGTGCTGGCGCTGGAGAAGCGCTCCGCCGAGGAGAAGTGGGCCTACTGGGAGGAGAAGTTCTCCCGCTGCATCCGCTGCTACTCCTGCCGCAACGTGTGTCCCATGTGCTACTGCGAGGACTGCGTGCTGGACCGCCTGAACCCCCAGTGGATGCGGCGCAGCGTGGACATCAGCGAGAACACCGCCTACCACGTCGCGCGGGCCTACCACCTGGCCGGGCGGTGCATCCAGTGCGGCGAGTGCCAGCGGGTCTGCCCGGTGGAGATACCCCTCATGGAGCTCAACCGCAAGTTCTACAAGGACGTGGAGGAGCTCTACGATTACGAGCCGGGGACCGACGTCGAGGCGCCTCCGCTCCTGTCCACCTTCAAGGTGGACGACCGCGAGGACTTCATACTGTAAAGGGTGATGGCCATGGCAGTCAAGAAGTTGAGCAAGGACAGGGTCAAGGAAGCCCTCCAGGAGCTGACCAAGTTCCGCCTCATAACCCCGGCCAAGTCGGACGAGGTGGTCATCTTCAAGCAGATAAGCGACCCGGAGGAGGCTTTCCTCGAGTACGGGAACAGCACCGTCCCGCCCAAGAAGGTGGTCTTCCCCCAGACGGAGACCCTCTTCCGCTTTCAGAGGGGCAACCCGGAACTGAAGGAGAAGAACGTGGAGGAGGAAGGGACCACGGTGATCTTCGGCCTGCGCCCCTGCGACGCGCGGGCCATGAGCATCGTGGACCGTCTCTTCAGCTGGGATTTCGAGGACCCCTACTACCTCAAGCGCCGGGAGCTCACCACCCTGGTGGGCATGGCCTGCGTGGAGCCCCCTTCCATCAACTGCTTCTGCACCTCGCTGGGAGGGAGCCCCTTCGGCACGGAGGGCCTGGACGTCCTCCTCGTGGACATGGGCGACCACTATCTGGTGCGGTCCCTGACCGAGAAGGGGGAGAGGCTCCAGGAGACGCTCTCCGCTCACCTGGAGGACGCCCCCGCGGAGGAGGAGAAGAAGGCCGAGGAGATGGCCGCCGGGGCGGAGGGGAAGATAGTCCGCTCCATAGATACGCAGGGCATACCGGAGAAGCTCCCCACCCTGTGGGAGCACGAGCTCTGGAAGAAGGTCTCCGCCGCCTGCCTGGGCTGCGGGATCTGCACCTTCCTCTGCCCCACCTGCCACTGCTTTGACATCCAGGACGAGGTGGAGGAGCTGGGAGAGGGGCGGCGCGCCCGCATGTGGGATTCCTGCATGTTCAGCGAGTACACCCTGCACGCCTCGGGGCATAACCCACGGCCCACCCGCCGGGAGAGGACCAGGAACCGCATCAGCCACAAATACTCCTACTATCCCAGGCGGTTCGAGGTCATCGCCTGCGTGGGCTGCGGGCGGTGCATCAACCTCTGCCCGGTGAACATCGACATCCTGGAGATCCTGGAACAGGTGGTGGATGCCTCATGAAGAACCCCTACATCCCTTACGAGGTGAAGATCCTGGACGCCCGCTACGAGACGCCGGGCGACCGCTGCATCAAGACCTTCAAGGTGACCTTCGCCGACGAGAAGGTCTGGGACACCTGGAGCCACCTGCCGGGCCAGTGCGCCATGGTGGGCATCCCCGGGGTGGGCGAGTCCATGTTCTGCATCTCCTCCTCCCCCACGGAGAAGGGCTACCTGCGCTTCAGCATCATGAAGATGGGCAAGAACACCACCGCCCTGCACGAGCTGGAGGCGGGGGACTCCTTCTATGTGCGCGGGCCCCTGGGGAACAACTTCCCCCTCGAGGAGTGGAAGGGGAAGAACATCATCACCATCGGGGGCGGCATAGGACAGGCGCCCCTGCGGCCGGTGATTCAGTGGATCCGGGACAACCGTGAGGACTACGGCGAGCTCACCGTGATCTACGGGGCCCGCACCTCCGCGGACCACTGCTTCAAGGACGAGTTCGAGGAGCTCAACTCCTGCGGAGATGCCTGCTGCCACCTGGCCATCGACGTGGAGGAGGAGGGGTGGCCCCATTTCGTGGGCTTCGTGCCCCAGCTGCTCATGGAGGTGGCTCCCTCGCCGGAGAACGCCATCGCCGTCACCTGCGGCCCGCCCATCATGATCAAGTTCGTCCTCCAGAACCTGGAAAAGCTGGGATTCACTCCCGACCAGGTGTACACCACGCTGGAGAACCGCATGAAATGCGGAATAGGGAAGTGCGGCCGGTGCAACGTGGGCCATCTTTACGTGTGCAAGGACGGCCCGGTGTTCTCCTACGCGCAGATCAAGGACATCCCAGAGGCCTTCGCCTGATGTCGAGGCGACGGATGGGATCTTTTTACATCCGGGGCGGGGCTTTCAACCCCGCCCCGCCTGTTTTCGGCGCGGGAGCGCCGGAGGGTGATCGGTTCTCTTACATATGTTGGGAGGGGTCGGGGTCCCGGGGGAAGGCGGGAGCGAGGATGACGGGGGGACGGGACCCCGGGGGATGACGGAAGCGCGAAGATGACGGGAGAGGAAGAGGCCCCGGGGGAAGACGGGGACGGATCACGATGGGAAGGGTCTGGCGGGAAAGGGAGGTCGGCTTTTAAATGCGGGGGTCGAGGGGCTTGACGCGTTGAGGCCCCGCATGGAAAAGAAAGGGGCCCCTACGGAAAGGGATGGGATACGCCGATGATGAAGTATATCGGCGAAGCAGAGCTGTCTCGGATCCACGGGGTCCAACCCACTTCCGTCCGGGTTGGGGAGCGGGGCGAAGAGTGGGTCGGGAAGGGTTGGCGGTTTTCTCACGGGGGCGAGGTCGGGGCCTTGCGTTCCCCGGAGTGTGCGGGCGGTCTGTGCGCCCGTGCGGGGTAGGGCAGGATAGACCATCGAGGCGGGGCCCGGCCGGGGAAAGCAGTCCAGGCGGTCAGCGGGGATGATGCGGGCGGCCGGGAAGGATGACCCTGGATTGGGACCCTGCGCCGGAAGTAACCGGCAGGACGGGTGGCCGCCCGGCTCATAAGGCCGGCGATAGGATGAAAGGGGGGAGGCGAGCGTGGTCTTCAGGATGCGGGCCTGGAGGATAATCCGCCATTTCCTGGCTGCCCTGGGCCTGGCCGTCCTCTCCGTCGTTTTCCTGGTGACGCTCTCCTTCCTGAGCCTGGACCTGGCCTTCGCCGACCACGTCTTCCGCGGGGTCTACGTGCAGGGCATCCCCCTGGGGGGGCTGAGCCGCGAGGAGGCGCTGGAGAAGCTTCGAAGCGAGCTGGACCTGGAGGCCCTGAACCGGGACCTGACCCTGGAGTTCGACGGCCATACCTGGCCCCTGCCCCTCTGCGAGATAGACGCCTATGTGGACCTGGAGGAGACCGTGGACCGGGCCATCGCCGCGAGCAGGGAGATCCCCTTCTACCGGCGCTGGCTCAACCGGGCCGCCTTCCGGGGTCTGGGAAGGGACTTGGGCCTGGTGGTGCGCTACGACGCGCGCAAGCTGGACTCCTTCCTCTCCGAGCTGGAGGCCGCGCTGGACCGACCGCCCCTCAACGCGGAGATGAGGCTTGAGGGCAAGAGGCTGATCATCCAGAGGGCGAGGGACGGCTGGGACCTGGACGTCGAGCTGGCCAGGGAGGCCATCGTCCGAGCCCTTGCCTCCGAGGAGAGGACGGTCCGCCTGAGTATCGAGGTGACCAGGCCCGAGGTGACCGACGACCGGGTGGGAAAGGTCATCGTGGTGGACAAGGCCAACCACCGCCTGACCCTGTACAACAACATGGAGGTCGAGAAGCAGTACCCGGTGGCCGTGGGCAGCCCGTCCTGGCCCACCCCCAGCGGGACCTTCAAGATCGTCTCCAAGCAGAAGCATCCCACCTGGGTGAACCCGGGCACATCCTGGGCGGCCAACATGCCGCCCTACATTCCTCCCGGGCCGGGAAACCCGCTGGGCACGCGCGCCCTGGGGACCAGCGCTCCCGGGGTGTTCATCCACGGGACCTACAGCTCGTGGTCCGTGGGGCGGTCCGTGTCCCACGGGTGCATCCGCATGTACATAAAGGACGCAGAGGACCTCTTCGAGCGGGTTGAGGTGGGCATACCGGTTCTCATCTACTGATGAGGCAAGGAGCGACTCGCCGCCCCGAGCGGTAGCGGAGTGAGCCTCCTTTTCCGGAGGCCGAATGACCCGGGAGGCTCGGAGGGCGAGGCGGCGCATCCTTCGGGCCGGGAGGCACACGCCCGGGCGCCGCGTGAGGGAGAGGATAAGGAGTGACGATGATCTCCAGTAAAAAGACCGTGCGGAGAATGCTGGCCTCGGCGCTTCTCGCCTGTTTGGCGCTTTTCCTCGCCGTGCCGGCCTCGGCCGAGCTTACCCCGGTGGAGGTGCACAAGGGGGGAGCGCTGCCTCCGCCCCAGGGCATCTCCGTCCTCCACCGTCCGGAGGACGCGGGAAAGCGCGTGGCCCTGACCTGGAGGCCGGTGCCCGGGGCCTTCGGTTACCTGGTCTACCGCTGGGAATCCCCCGAGGCAGAACCGGTCCTGGTGGGCGGACGGGGCGCGGAGTCCATGCGGGACTACCCGGTCTTCCTGGACGACGGAGCGGCGGCGGGCCGCGATTACCTCTACGCCGTGGCCACGGTGGACGAGGAGCTGCGCGAGGGACCGCTCTCCCTCCGGATCCCCGCCCGTCTGGAGCCGGAGGTCGCGGCCGCGGGGGGGGCCAAGCGCATGGTCTGCTCCCTTTCCGACCAGCGCATCTATTTTTACGAGGGGGACCAGCTGGTCAACGTGGTGCGCTGCTCCACAGGCCTGAACAACGCCACCCCCGCGGGGAACTTCCGTATCCTGGCCCACTACCGCGTCCACGGGGGGCTGGGCGGGGCGGTGTGCGACTACTGGATGTCCTTCACCTCCCGCCACGGCATTCACGCCTGGCCCCGCGGCTCCACCCGTTACGAGTCCGGGCTGGGTGCTCCGGCCTCCCACGGATGCGTCCGTCTGCACCCCATGGAGGCCTACTGGCCTTATCACTGGGCTCCCGACGGGACCCCACTGACCATCACCTATGCCTCCCTGGCCAGGAGGGTGGTAACCGGATGCCACGACACCCTGGGCGCCACCGCGCCCTCCCGTGAATGGTTCTTCGCCGAGGGGTGCACCGATTTCGGCTTCGACACCTTCCTCCTCCTCTCCAACCCCGGAGACGGGGGAGTTACGGCGAGCGTCCGTTTCTACCGCGACGACGGGGTCACCGTCGCCGAGGAGAGGTATCTCCGGCCCCATTCCCGTCTCACCGTTCCCGTGGACCAGCTTCCCGGGATGGAGGGCGCTTCCTTCGCCGTCCACGTGGTGGCCGACGGGCCCGTGGTGGCCGAGCGGGCCATGTACTTCACCATGGGCAACCGCGACGACGGCACGGTGGCCGTGGGGACCACCTCCCTTTCCAGGGAATGGTATTTCGCCGAGGGCTTCACCGCCCATTCCTTCGACACCTTCCTACTCCTATCCAACCCGGGGGACGCGGCCGCCACGGCGCGCCTCCATTTCTTCCTCGAGGGAGGCGGGACGGCCAGGTACGACTTTCTCCTCCCCCCGCGCTCCCGCCACACGGTTTCCGTGGATTCCCTTCCCGCGGTGGCCTCCGCCTCCTTCTGCACCCGCGTGGAGTCGGATCTGCCCATCGTGGCCGAGCGGGCCATGTATTTCAACCTGGGATACATCGGGGGCGGCCACGCCTCCGCGGGAGCGACGGAGCTCTCCACCCGCTGGTATTTCGCCGAGGGCTGCACCAGGAACCTCTTCTCCACCTTCCTGCTCCTGGGGAACCCCACCGACCGGGACACCGTGGTCCACGTGGATTACCTGCTCCCGGACGGGAGCCTGCGCTACGACTATCTGGTCAGGGCCGGCACTCGCGTGACCGTGGACGTGGGCTCTCAAGGAGGGCTTTCCGGCCGGGACGTGGCCGTGGCCGTCCATTCCGACCAGCCCATCGTGGCCGAGCGGGCCTTGTACTACAACCTGGACAGCCGCCGGGGCGGGCATGCCTCCACGGGCTCGGTGGCCTGCGCCCGCGACTGGTATTTCGCCGAGGGGTTCACCGATGGGGCCTTCGACACCTACCTCCTGCTCTCCAACCCGGGTCCGTTCCCAGCCTACGTCAACGTGGTTTTCATGCGCGAGGACGGGAGCACCTTCGGGGCCGGTTACCTGGTGCAGCCGCAGCGCAGGGTCACCGTCCACGTGGACGACCTGCCGGGCATGGAGAGGACCTCCTTCTCCATGAACGTCCACGCCGACCAGCCCATCGTGGCCGAACGGGCCATGTATTTCGTCATGCCCCGGGGGTACTGAGCCGGGGGACGCAGGGCCCTGCACCTCGAGGCCCGAAAGGGGTGTCGGGCTCCAGGTGAGGACCTCACCCGTGGAGCGGAGAGCCCCCCACACGATGGTCAGGGGAGGCGGAGGCGGGGACGGGGCAGGGTCCTCTCCTTCCACCTGGAGACTCCGACGAGATGAACCGCGAGCGAGGTGAAAGCGGCCGCCACTCCCACAGCGAGGATCAGCGGGTAGAGGAGGGCGGTCAGCGGGCGGTATTTCAGGCGCCGGACGACAAGCCACCAGATGAGGAGGGAAAGCGCCACCTCCACGCCGGCCAGGAGGAGGGCGGACCCGGAGGTCACCCGACCGGCAGCCCCGGCGACCAGGACCAGAGGCGGCTCCAGGAAGACCACACCCAACCAGGCCCAGATGAAGGCGAAGAGGAGGATGCGGCATCCGAAGGCGGGGAAAAGGCTCCTGGATAGCCCGCGGAAGGCGGAGGGGAGGCCGTGATACATGCGGCAGCTCACCGCGTCGCCGCCGTCCATGAACACCCACCGCATGCCCTCCTTCCTTATCCTGCGCCCCAGGGCGAAGTCGTCGGCGATCTCGCCCTTGATCGCCCGGTGGCCGCCCGCCCGCCGGTAGGCCTCCCGGCGGAAGAGCATGAACTGCCCCACGGTCACGGAGAGCGAGGGAGCCCTGAGCCGCCGGGTCAAAAAGAGGGGGAAGAAGCAGAGGATGCTCCATCCGAGCAGGGGCACGGTGAGCCTCTCGCCCCAGGTGAGCATCTCCTGGCGGGGCAGGGCGGTGAGAAGGTCGGCTCCGCATTCCCGGAGGGCGGACACCGCCGAGCCGAGGCTGTGCGGCCGGTGAACCGTGTCCGCGTCGGTGAAGAGCAGGAGTTCCCCTTCCGCTTCCTCCGAGAGCCGGTGGCAGGCCCAGTTCTTCCCCGCCCACCCCTCCGGCGGTTCGCTCCCCCGGAGCGCCCGCACCCGGGGGTCGCGGGAGGACGCTTCACGGATGATCGACCAGGTCCGGTCCCGGGAGCCGTCGTCCAGGACCAGGACCTCGAAGCGCGGGTAGTCCTGGTCCAGCAGGGACCGCAGGCAGCGCCCGATGTTGTCCTCCTCGTCCCGCGCCGGGACCAGCACGGAGACCAGGGGGTATTCCCGGGGCCGGGAGTAGGTGGAGATGCTGCGCAGGGTAAAGAGGTTGGCCAGGCATATGGAAAGGATTGCCAGTAAGAAGAATATGATGCCGTATTGGTGCTGTGCCCACCCGCCGGTCAACTCCCACCCCCGGTGACTCCCCGGCTCATCCGCCGGAGTAGATAGGGCCTCGGACTCGCCGGCCCGGCCAGCTCCCTCCGATGCTTCCAGAGGATGACCGCCTGATTGGCCACCCACGTCGCCAGCAGGGGGGCTTCCGCCTTTCGCAGGAGGAGGTAGGTCAGGAAGGCTACCATGCCCAGCACGGCCGACCAGGCATCGCTGGCGATGAAAGCGGTGAACGCGGCCAGGGAGAGCCCCAGAGCCAGGGGCCCCTCGAACATCAGCAGGCCGGTCCAGACCCCGAAGGTCACGGCCAGTGATTTCCCGCCCCGGAACCCCAGGAAGGGGGAAAAGGCGCTGCCGAGCAGGGGAGCGACGGCCACGGGAAACAACCCCCACCCTCCGACCCCCAGGAAGTAGCGGGCCAGGCCGACGGGAAGGGCGGCCTTCATGAAATCGAGGATCCCGGCGGCCAGGCCGAGGCGGGGGCCGCCCGCCTTCCAGGCGTTGGCCGCACCCGGGTTGCCGTCCCCGAACGCATGCACGTCAACGCCCAGGCGCCATCTCACCAGGAGTGGGGAGAAGGGGATGGAGCCCAGGAGAAAACCCAGAAGGGCCAGCCCTGCGAGACTCATCTCATCGCGCCTCCGGCAGCATATGACTTCACTCCCGTGTAATTATTCTTGCCTCCCCGGCCTGGAATAAACTCCGGGTCACGGGCGTTTCGGCGGCGGGGGGAGGCGCACCGGGTGTTCGAGCTCCTTTAGGGAGGTCGCGCTGCTCCAGCAGGATGGAGCGGGTCCGGGCGGGCGTAGGGGGGGCGTTCTTTCTCGAGGCCGAACCGAAAAGAGCTACCGACCGGCAGGATGGAACGGGTTCTGATGGAGGTGGGGGTCGCCGCTCGATCGAACCCGCCGCGGGGCAGTGGGGGGACGGGCGCGACGACGGGGCTCGTTCACCCCTGTGGAGCCGGCGCAGGAGGGGACGGGGGCGTTTCACCTACCGGTTTCACCTACCGGGGTATCTCGGCGGACCATCTTGACGGCGGGCGGGAAAGAATGGTTGGTCGGGTGGGACCATCGCTACCCGGGACCGGATCCTCGCGCGGCGCGGCGGAGCGGGGGACGACCACCGGGGACCTTCTCCGACAAGGCCTCCACCTTGCGAAGGTAGGAATCCATGTCGAATTTGCGTCGCAGACCCCGCTCGCTCATCCAGCGCACCTTGCCGGTGACCTGGCGCTCGGCGAAGGCGCGGTCGTGTTTGCCGAAGCACCAGAGGGCACCGGCGTAGCCGTTGGGGTCCCTCCCGTCCAGCTCGTACCTGTCGTTGAGGTAGAGGATCCTCCGCAGGGCCTCCTCGGGAGTGGGCGACCACTCGAGGATCTTCTTCCCCCAGTACATGCGCATGTAGTTGTGCATATGCCCCGTGGCCAGCATCTCCATCTGGGCCGCGTTCCAGTAGGGGTCGTGGGTGCGGGCCTCCTCCAGCTCCTGGAGGGAATACAGGTGTTCCCTGCGATCTTGGGAGTGTTCCCGCAGCGTCTTCCGTGCCCAGGCGGGCAGCGCGTCCAGGGAGTCGTAGGCCGGGTTGTAGAACACGAAGTTCACGCTGAGCTCGCGCCTGACCACGAGTTGCTCCAGGAAGGCCTCCGCGCCCGGCCCCCCGACCTTCCTCACCTCCAGAGCCACCTGGAGGGGGGAGACCTGGCCGAAATGCAGGTAGGGGCTGAGCCCCGAGGTATGCTCCAGCTCGGGGTGGCCGGCGAGGAGGTGATATCGGTCCAGCTTTTCCCGGATGAAGGAACGCAGCCGCGCCAGCGCCTCCGAGGTCCCACCGGGCGGGAGGACCACGGGCAGGGGAGCCGGAGCCGCACGGATGTCCTCGGCCAGCCGCTCCGGGTTGGAGAGGTCCAGTCCCTCGAGGTCCAGATCCGGATGCTTCCGCCGCAGCTCGCGTTCCGCCAGGGGGGCGAGGAAGCGGGGAAGGTGGCGTCCGATCCTGGGCCGGAAGGTGGCCGCCGCGTATTCCTCCTTGGAGGAGGCGGTCTCCACGGGCACCACCACGTCGCTTTCCACCTGGATGACCGGGCACGGGGACCGGCGGGCCAGCCACTCCCTCCACCGCCGCGGTATGCGGAGGTATCCCCGGTCCGTGACCAGGAGGGAGGCGGCGCCGGCCAGCTGCAGGGCGCCTTTTTCCGGTGAGACCTTCCGGACCACGAACTGTGCGCCCCGCTCTGCCAGGGTCTGCCCCGTTTCCCGCAAGCCCTCCAACATGAAGAGGTAGTGGCGCCGGTTGGCCCCCGGATAGCGGGGGGTGATGCCGAAGAAGACCACCAGGGGGAGGTCCAGCTCGTTGGCCTTCTCCACGGCGAATTCCAGGGCGTGGTTGCAGACCGCGCGCTGGGAGGCCTGCATCCAGTACAGGACGTAGCGCCCCGCGGCGGGAGCTCCGGGCTTGAGGACCTTGATCCTCTCCTCCTGAATCACCCTCCGTCACCCCCTCCCATTCCCCGTCCCCACCGGTCTGCCGGCCGCGCCGTGCGGCGCTGGAGGCGACCCTTTCCGGGCGTCTCAAAGGTCTCTCCCCTGGCCGGAATCGCTGATGAGGGCCAGCTCCTCCGGATAGGGCCGGAAGTAGACCTGACCGGCCAGGTACTCTTCGCCGAAGCGGCGTATCCAGGAGTTGACGATCTCCACGGGGACGCTGAGCGGTATCCTCTTCTCCGCGTATCGCTGCAGGGCGTCGAGGAAATGCGCTTTTTCGCCCCTGTTCAGGCGGCTGGAAAAGTATCCCAGTGAGTGCATGAGCACGTTCAGGTTGCTGGTGTAGCGCGGGGGCGCGGAGAGCGCCCGGCGCAGGAGTTCGCCGTACAGCCTGTAGACCTCCTCCGCGGGTCGGCGGTCGGGGTTGGCCGCCAGCCTGCCCAGCTCCTTGAGTCCCTTCTGGCTGTAGGACATGAGCAGGAACTTGTGGCGGGCGTGGAAGTCCACCAGGGCTCCCATGCCCCCCTTGCGGCGCGCCTCCCGGAAGCGGGCCAGGGTGAAGATGCGCACGAGGAAGTGTTCCCGCAGCCTGAAGTTCCTCAACCTGCCCTCGCTCTCGGCGGGGTGCAGGGGGAACCTGCGGAGCACCTCACCGCCGAAAAAGCCCGGCCCCTTGCCCATGGCCCCGGAGTCGCTCCGGCCGTAAGGGTATATCCTCACGTCGCCGATGCCGCAGGAGGGAGAGCGCGCCTTGAGCAGGAAGCCGTCCACCTCTCCCAGGGAACGCAGGAAGGAATGGCAGAAGGCGAGTATCTCCCGGGTGACGTCCCTTCCGGTGGCCGGCTGCACCAGCCTGAGCTCGCCCTTTTCCGATTCCACCCGGATGGGCTCGCGGGGGGTGCCCAGTCCGATCTCCACCTCGGGACACACGGTGATGCATTCCACGTGGCGGCGCAGCAGGTCCACGAATCCGTCCTGGATGATCTCCCCGTTCCAGCGGCAGGCCTCGAACCCCAGGCACCGGCTGATCACCAGGACCGGTCGTGGGGATAAGAGTTCTTCCCCTCCGTTCATGTCGGCTCCATGGGAAAGGACCGGCGGCCGGACGCCCAGCCGCCCTCCCTGGCTCCCCGGACTTGCTCACCCGGCTCCCGCGCCGGACGGGTGTGGAGCTCCCTCCTCCGCAGGACGGCGAAGAACCTCGTCGTATCGGGGTCCTCTCCCTGCGGGAAGGATCAGAGCTTCTCCAGCGCTCCGGTGGTCACGTGGCCCACGTTGTTGGCCAGGTCCCCCACGCGCTCCAGGTTGCTCAGGGTGTCCAGGAACACCACCCCCGCCGACCCGTCGCACTCTCCCCGGTTGAGGCGCGCCAGGTGGTTGCGGCGGAAGCGGCTGGCCATCTCGTCCACCAGGTGCTCGAAGGACTGGTAATGACGCGCCTCCTCCGGGTTCTCCTTCTCGAAGGCGTCGATAATCCCCTGGTACATGTCGAAGACGGTCTCCGAGATCTCCTCCAGCTCGCGCTTGGCCGCCTCGGTGAAGGCCAGGCCGTCCTCCGACTTGCTTGCCGCCAGGTACATGATGTTCTCGGCGTGGTCCCCGATGCGCTCGATGTCGTTGACCGCGTGCATGTAGCCTACCAGGCGCTCGGACTGCTCGTCGGCCAGGGGCTCCTGGGAGAGCTTGGAAAGATACTCGATGATGGAGTGGGCCAGCCCGTCCACGATGGACTCCATCTCCAGCAGTTGCTTCTTCCCCCCGCGGTCCATCTTTTTCATGTACCCCACGGAGGTGCGCAGCATGTCCAGGGTAAGGCGCCCCATACGGGTTATCTCCTTGCGCGCCATCTCCAGGGCCAGGGCCGGGTTGTGGAAGATGCGGGGGTCCAGGAAGAGGGGGTCCCGCTCCACCACGGGCTCCTCGCCCCGCTTGACCTTCTTCACCAGCCATATGAACTGGTTGACGAAGGGGAGCCAGAGGAGGGTCATGGTCAGGTTGAAGAAGGTGTGGAACCAGGCCACTTGGCGGGCGATGTTGTCCGGGCCGGCCCCGAAGAGCTCCGAGATGCGCAGGGTCACCCTGGGTAGCCAGGGGAGGAAAAGCAGGAAGAGCAGGGTCCCTGAGATGTTGAAGAGATAGTGGGCCACGGCCACCCGCTTGGCCGGGAGGCTGGCTCCCAGGCTGGCGATGAGAGCGGTGATGCAGGTCCCGATGTTGCATCCCAGGATGATGGGGATGGCGATGCGCAGGGGGTCGGCTCCGTTGACGGACAGCACGCCGGCGGCTCCCATGGCGATGACCATACCCGTGGTGGCCGAGGAGCTCTGCACCAGGCTGGTGATGATGACCCCCAAAAGGAGGCCCAGGAACCAGTTCCCTCCATAGCGGACCAGCCAGTTCTCGAAGGTCCCCGAGTTGCTGAGGGGCGCGAGGCCCCCTTTCATGAGCTCGATCCCCAGGAAGAGGATGCCGAAGCCCAGGAGCACCTGTCCGCTGTATTTCGCCACCCTCTTGTTCCCGGCGAGGTAGAGGATGAACCCCAGGCCGATGCAGGGGAAGGAAAGGGTTTTCACGTTGAAGGCCACGATCTGGCCGGTGATGGTGGTGCCGATGTTGGCCCCGAAGATCACCGCCACCGACTGGGAGAACTTCATGAGCCCGGCGTTGACCAGGCCCACCAGCATGACCGTGGTGGCCGAGGAGCTCTGGATGAGGGCGGTTACCGCGGTTCCCACCAGTACGCCGCGCAAACGGTTGCGGGTCAGGCTCTCCAGCATGCGGCGGAGGCGGTCCCCGGCCGCCAGCTGGAGCCCCTCGCTCATGAGGAACATGCCGAAAAGAAAAAGGCCCAAGCCTCCGAAGAGGACCAGTATACCGAACCAGATGGAGGTGGCCTCTAATTTCATCTATCCGCTCCTCGGGCGTCCTTCCGCCGCCGGGACGGTGGTCGCACCCAAGGCGGAATTATATAATCCAGGTGGTCAGGGAACAAGGGTGCACGGAAAACCGGGGCGCAACCCTCTCTCCAATGCGCGTGTATCGGCCGGGTGGCTTCCCTTTCCACCTCCGTGAGGTGAGAGAAACTCTCCGCATGCCGAAAACCCCGTGCTTCGATCGGCGGAAGGCGAGAAAGGAGTCCCCATCCCCTTCCCGAACTCGGAGAGTCCGTCCGCGCCCTCCGTGCCCGCCGCGCGGCCGGGCTGTCCCTGCAGGCCGCGGCCCGCCTCTTCCACGGTTGACGCACGGGGGTAATCGCCAGTGCACTGCCTTGACGGCCCTTCCGACCGCATCAGGAATCCAGTCTGGTTGGGCAATGGAGGTGGCGCCCATCGGATCTCTCAGGTGGAGGCGGGATGGATCCCGGTCGTCCGGCGACCTGAAGCCCCGATCGGCGACCATCGCGTTCGAGGGAGAGAGGGGTGAAGGACGGGCAGCGCCGGAAGAAGAATCAGTCGGAGCAGGGTGGGCCCGGCCTCGCCGTGCCCGGGGCATCGGGGTGTAAAACGTATGGACGGAGGCTTCGTGTTCACCCTCTCCACGGACGTGCGGTTTTATTGACGCCGCATCGGGTAGGTGTTAATCTGATTTGGGTTGGAACCGCGTGAAGGGCCGCAAAAGGCCTTTCCCCAGACCTGACACTCCGAGGTGTGCGATTCTCACCCAGGGTCGTAGAAGCCGGGAGAGCCCGGGATCACAGGAGGAGGTGAGAACCGAGCTTCTGTCCGTTCGCAAGGTCTCCTCGCGACAGGAAAGAGAGGTGAAAAATGGCCTACGACTACGACCTGCTCATGGTGGAGGTAAAGGACGGCGTGGCCACTGTGACCCTGAACCGTCCGCCGCTCAACCCCCTGAACGCGGACCTTTTCCTGCAGATCGGCAAGTGCGCGGAGGAGCTCACCCTGGACGAGCAGGTGAGGGCGGTGGTCATCACCGGGGGCGAGAAGAACTTCGCCGCCGGTGCGGACATAAAGGAGATGGTGGAGCAGGGGGCGGTGGACATCGCCAGGTTCATCGGCATAGCCCAGGACAGCTTCACCAAAGTGGAAAACATTCCCAAACCAGTCATCGCCGCCATAAACGGCTTCGCACTGGGCGGGGGCTGCGAGCTGGCCATCACCTGCGATTTCCGCTTCGCCCACGAGAACGCCAAGATAGGCCAGCCGGAGATACTTTTGGGCATCATCCCAGGGGCGGGGGGGACCCAGAGGCTGCCTCGCCTCATCGGTCCGGCGAAGGCCAAGGAGATGATCTACAGCGGACGTTTCTACAGCGCCCAGGAGTGCCTGGAGATGGGGCTGGTGCAGAAGGTGGTCACCGGGGATGAGTCGGTGATCGAGTACGCCCAGAAGGTGGCCGCCAAGTACGCCGCCGGTCCGGCGGTGGCCCTGGCCATGGCCAAGCGGGCCATAAACAAGGGCATGGAGTGCTCCATCGAGGAGGGGCTGATCATCGAGGCGCAGGGCATAGCCCTGTGCTTCGCTTCCGAGGACCAGAAGATAGGCATGCGGACCTTCCTGGCAGAGGGGCCGGGCAAGGCCAAGTTCGTGGGCCGGTAGGGCCGCGTGCTTTGAGCATAGAGAAAGGCCCGGGATGCCGGGCCTCGGGGAAAGGAAGCGGTAACGGACGCCGAGGAGTTCCAAGAGTCAAGGAGGTAGCCGGATGATCGATTTCGAACCCACCGAAGAACAGAAGGCAGCAGTGAAGATGGCCCACGACTTCGCCCTCAACGAGATGCGCCCCATAGCTCTGGAGTGCGACAAGGAGGGCAAGATCCCCGACGAGCTGATCAAGAAAGCGGCGGCCGCCGGGCTCACGGCCATGGCCATCCCCGAGGAGTACGGCGGAGGCGGACTGGACCAGGTCACCGCGGCCATGGTCAGCGAGGAGCTCTTCTGGGGCTGCGCGGGCATCGCCACCACCCTGGGGGCCAACAGCCTGGCCACCACCCCCATGCTCATCGCCGCCAGCGATGACCTGAAGAAGAAGTACTTCCCGCGCCTGACCGACCCCGACAACCCCAAGTTCGCCGCCTTCTGCCTGACCGAGCCCGGAGCGGGCTCCGACGCCGCCTCCATCTCCACCACCATCCGGGAGGAAGGCGACTACTACGTGGTTAACGGGCAGAAGTGCTTCATCACCAACGGCGGCATAGCCGACTTCTACAGCGTCTTCTGCACCTTCGACAAGGAGAAGAAGTACGGAGGGATCGCGGCCATCGTCGTGGAGCGCGAGTACGAAGGGGTCTCCATCGGAAAGAAGGAGGACAAGATGGGCATCCGGGCCTCCAACACCACGGAGGTCATCTTCGACAACGTCAAGGTGCCCAAGGAGAACCTCTTCGTGCCCATGGGCCAGGGCTTCTACAACGTGATGGTCACCCTGGACATGACCCGCGCCAGCGTGGCCGCCGGCGCTGTGGGCGTGGCCCGCGCCGCCTTCGAGGAGGCTCTCAAGTACGCCAAGGAGAGGGTGCAGTTCGGACGGCCCATCATCGCCCAGCAGGCCATCAGCTTCATGCTGGCGGACATGGCCATGCAGATCGAGGCGGGCCGCCGCCTCTACCTGCTGGCCGCCTGGAAGGCCTCCAAAGGACTGCCGTGCTCCCTGGAGTCCTCCTACGCCAAGGCCTTCTGCGGGGATATGGCCATGAAGGTGACCACCGACGCGGTGCAGATCCACGGCGGGTACGGCTACATGAAGGAGTACCTGGTGGAGAAGCTCATGCGCGACGCCAAGATCATGCAGATCTACGAGGGCACCAACCAGATCCAGCGCGTGGTCATAGGGGCCAACCTCATGGGCGTGACCGACACCTTCCCCTGGGGTTGAGTCCCGGGCGGAACGGCCGGACGTAAGGTCTCGAGTTGGTGAAGGGGCGCCGCGAGGCGCCCCTTCCATTTCCCCGGTGGCCGCGACGCGAGACGGGGGCTCGGGGTGAGGGACCCCCGGACGTCCGGACTCGGAGAGGAGGGCGGGAGGCCGCCGGAGAGCGCGGGGATGCGGGTGGTATCATGGAGGGGAGATGAGGATCGGCATCACCACCACCGTGCCCGTCGAGGTCATCTACGCCGCCGGCCACGTCCCGGTGGACCTGAACAACGTCTTCGTCTCCCATCCGGAGAGGGAGCGGCTCATCGAGGAGGCGGAGCTCGAGGGCTTCCCGCGCTCCTTCTGCGCCTGGGTCAAGGGGATCTACGGCGCGGCCCGTGAGATGGAGGACCTGGGCGCGGTGGTGGCGGTTACCCAGGGAGACTGCTCCAACACCCACGGGCTCATGGAGACACTGCAGTCGGAGGGG
>FWWL01001227.1_pt1 | contig 62818 bp, 67 predicted proteins | sample 2228331 | NCBI WGS metagenome assembly FWWL01 (sample SAMEA103939775, study PRJEB20133) | metagenome
GGTGACCAGCCCCGCCACCAGGGGCGGCGGAGCCAGCGCCCACCACTACGGAAGTATTCAGCCACTGTGGTAGCAGCCAGCAACTCAGGCGCTGGCGCGCCAGCACCTCTAACTTCCGCCGGTCATCTATGGGATAACAACAGAGACTACTGTCCACTCATTCTCGCGTCTTCGGGACTCTACTACCTCTATTACGCTTCTCATAATCCGCACAGAATCCCCGCGCAGATGCAGTATCCATCCCTGGTACTGGCAACTGCGCGATTTCTCTTAAGACAAGATATTTCTTGTGTTGCTTGATAGCGTGCCTTATACGTGCTATCATATTTGCGGCACTAAGGACTGTCCCTGCGATTTCAGGGATAGTTCCGGGGTGGATACACACTCCATCATACCACTCGTTTAGTGGTATATTCAACTCCAAATGGGCCAGTGCCTCACCAATTATACGGAGTTGCTCCTCAAACTTCGCCAGAGCCACATCATCTGCCATAGCCAAACTTAAAAAATCTTTACCACCGGGTTGTGCTTTCATTTTACAATCCTCCGCAGTTTACTATTTATAGCCATCCTGCCCCACTCCCCTTGCGGGGAGGCGGGGGTGAGAGCATTTCTTACGGCAGGTACACCTTTTCTGATTAGTACTTCCTGCCTCATTCTACCTCCCTACTCCCAACCCACCTCCTGTTCAGGAAAGATGGGTGTGGGGGGTGACCAGCCCCGCCACCAGGGGCGGCGGAGCCAGCGCCCACCACTACGGAAGTATTCAGCCACTGTGGTAGCAGCCAGCAACCGTTTCCGGCTGGGGAAGAGATTTTTTCCTCCCCAACCGGGGGGAGTCCACAGACGCGCAGTGAAGTTTGTTCTTCCCCACGAGCCCCGGACAAAGTGGGCTTCTACAGTTATCTCTTCTACCTGTGCCATAAAGTGCACTACCGGGACTCCACAGTGGGGTTTCGCGTAGAACTGCAGGTCGTCAAGGGCCGGGTTTCGGCCCTTGATGGCCCGAAACTCTGCTTCAGGAATAGAGAGATCCAAGACATCCGTACAGGGACGCCCCTCTTCCTCACCCCCAAATACCCGGGAGGAGCGGCAAAACCATGCCACCTCTTCCCAGCGCATCCCCTGCCCGCAGATAGGACAGGGGATGGACTCTACCTCCTCCAGGACAAATCCGGAGGCGGCAATCGCAAAGCCCTTTCCTCTTACCATCCTGCCTCCTTTTTTGTTTCTAAAACAAAAAACCCCCTACCCCCCACCCAGGCGGCCTGCCAGCGCCGGGCTACGGTCTTGCGATTACATACCCGTTGTTCCAATCAACCTCCCCGTTTTTCTGTCTGTGCTCTACAACCAACCCCCTACAATGAAGTGTATCAGGGTTCTCTTCCCACCGCGATAAAGACACAACTTCTTGAGTAATATAAAATGCTCAGCGGCAATTGGGGTGTTTCTCTTGTACAATCAGGCCATCACGCACCAGCCCGTCTATGTTTTCCGTCACGTACATCTGTTTCCCCCTGTGATTCACAGCGGGGGAAGGATTTGAACCTTCATCACCGGATTCAAAGTCCGGCGTCCTACCCATTAGACGACCCCGCTTTCGTTTAACTGGTTCTCCGCTTCAATTAGTTTTTCCAAACTCCGCCGGGTTGCTTTAAAAGCCTCTGGGGAAACCTCAATTCGTTCTCCCCTTGCAATTGCATAAGGAAATTGGGTTGCTTAAATTTCTCCCGAAGGAGGCCACGATCGCGTCCACGAAATTCAGCAGGGGCTTTTCCCGAATATCTCGCTGGAGAAATGTTTTTCCGTACCATCTCATCATAGTCAGGTCTGCAATCATATCATAGAACACGGTGACAATCGCACCGAATCCGAAATCGTCTTCTCTTGCCGCAAGATAAAGAGGGAAAAATTCATCCCCGGCATCTACTCTTATCGTCTTCGGAAAAGTTAAAACCGGCATTCCCCTTCTTCTGCTCATGGAACCCCCCTTTTTTCGCGGAACTTGTGATATTAATGCTGGAGGACCAAAGATGACTTCGGGTCGTCAGCGGTAACTATGTTACCACAGGGTACACCCCAGCAAATCGCGGGAGGTTGGGTGCTACGAGAATTCTCTTCACCGAACATGCGCAGCAAAGAATTGCAGAACGCGGCGGTGATACCGCTGTATTGCTTGTGCCGCACAGAGCGCAGCAAATCCTCCTGCGGGACAATCAATCACTACCCCACAGTTCCCGTCATTGCCGTATGCCCCGAACGCATCATTGCCCTCCCTCTCCCCCAGGGAGTGCCATCACCGTTGGCCACCATCGTCGGCTTTATGGATTACCGGCAGTTTACCGACGAATTGCAGTATGCTGGCATTGCCACTGTGCGGGCGGATTATTACCATCGCCGTTGGCCCACTCCGAACGGAGTGACTTACCTGGGCTTCTATGTTGAGGTGGTGGCTGTTGCTCCTGATCGCGGCGAGGTGTATGTAGCCTGTTTCCACATTGGCAGCGGACCGGATTGGGAAGACTGGTTCCTGGCTCGTCTCCAGGAGAACACAATGCTGGCCTGTGAAATGCTGGTTGCCGATTTGGAGAAGCGGGGCTACGAGGTTCGCCCTGGGGTAGTCGGCGGGGCTGGTGACGTGGAAGTCATTACTGCTCCGACCGGCCTGTGGAAGCTTGAGCAGGATGAAGCCGGACTTCCCGGATAGTCGCCGTTGCGGAGTAAGCGGTACGAGAGGATTACGCGCAGCGGCGCGCCATTGAGGCCGCGCTGCGTGGAGACCCCACTGCTGGGGTGCGGTGCGGCGAGTGTCAAAGCGGTCGGGTGGATTTAGATTGTTGGCACGCAAACGGTTGGAGGACTGATGGTCATCGCGATAATTCCGCTTTGATATCAACGAAATAAAACTGCTGGTCTTTTGCCTTTCGGGCGTTTTCCACAAGGTCCATATCATCTTGCTCATCCCCGATGTAAACAACGTGAGACGCCTCTATTCCCCAGTGCCTAAGCGCATCCATCAGCAGAAACAGCCCCTGCGGTTGGGGTTTCCGAAAGCGCTCTTCATAAACAAAAAGATACTGATACTGCAAAAGCGCCTCAATCAGGTCTTTGTCGCTGTGGTAGTTAGTGAAAGGGCTCTTCTCTAATTGGCTATTCCCGAAAAGAGTCAAAAGATTCTCCAGACTAACAGGGGTGTACCGCTTTTGCGACGCCAGGGCCTGCCCAGTTGGGGTTTGCCCCTGTTGCTTGTGATACACAGCAAACAGACCAAATTTTGACAACGATGAAAGTTGCGCTCTTCTTATTCTCGGGTAAAGAAGCTCTGGTGGCGGTACGGGTTTTTGAAACCACTCACACCCTGCCAATTTCAGAGCAAGCCCCCCCTGGTTGCTTAAAATGGCGTGGACATGCACCCGCAGCAGTGTGTAACTGTGTTTTCTGTCACTAAACCGCCTGCTGTCTTCATCATAGTGAAACTTCGGAATAATTGTGCCGTCCATATCGCTGATTACCAGCAAGGGCTCAAAATCTTGAATTCCCCGCAAAGCATTTTCGCTTTTGTACTGGACAGAGATGGACGGCTCTTTGCTATTCCAGTAAACATAAGCAGCGGATGGCTCTCCTCCCGTTTGCAATTTGCAGGCCACACTATAACCATCGGAATCTCCAAACACCGCACGGGCTATTTTGCAGAGCGATTGCACCTGAGACATCGGCACCGATGATGTCCTTGCTGAATCCCACATGCTTCCATCGTATACCAGAAGTCTGTGGGATTTGCTGATTTGATATCCGGTGTTTTCCATTTTTCCTCCGCAACACCTTCTGTGGAATTGCCCCTCTTGTAATGTATTTTGCCACATGACGAAAACAGGGGTGGAATTTCACTCCTGTTAATTTTCCGCCAGCAATTCTCGTTCTGTTAAGTCTAAAGCCTCAAAGGCGGATGTGCTCCGGTCTCGCTGAAAATGCAGCGACACGGGCAACCGAAGAAAGTTTTCCGAGAGCAAGCGCTTTTTGTTACAACCTCCCGTATCCCAAGGGCATATACAAAAAAAAGCCCTCCTTTACGGAGGGCTTTATAAGCGGGAAACGGTCTTTCCTTGACCGGATGCTGGGCTGTAAAAGGCCCGCTTCCCGCTTATTTTTGACCTTGTATCGGCGTTGTACCTGCCTTCTGTGCGCTTACTATACCATAAGTGCTTTTATTTGTCAAGCTGATTCTTTCTATTTGAGCCGGGTCTATTACGGAGGGGTGTCTCTTGATTACTGCAATGACAAATTGGTGGAAAACGCTCAAAAAGCAAGGCAAGACCTGTAGAGGACAATAAAAAAGCCCTCCTTTACGGAGGGCTTTATAAGCGGGAAACGGTCTTTCCTCTGTCCTCCGGATGCCGACGGGCTACCAAGGGCTGTAAAAGGCCCGTTTCCCGCTTATTTTTGACCTTGTATCGGCGTTGTAAAAGGCCTGCCTTCTGTGCGCTTACTATACCATAAGTGCTTTTATTTGTCAAGCAGTTGGTCAAGGCTTTTGGAGGGGAAAAATGCTTGACAGGCTGGGTATGATGAAAATTGTCTTTTGCCCGCGACAACACACTACCATTTGTTAAACAGAGCCAGTTGCTGCTTTTAAGAAGCCGTATAATGCAGAATCCAGGACTCAATCGCCGCAGGGAGGTGACATTATGAAGTTTGAAACAGCCAGCCAGATTCTTAACTTCGTTGGCTCTTTCAAGGACGTTTTGTCAACTTTTCCACAATTTGATATTTACTGCCCAAACGCCCAAATGGTGCTGTTAGGATTCTTGCACAGGAGAGAACCAGACAAAGATGTTATTTCAGATTTTGAAGAGTTAAAGGGTTGGGCCCTGTCAAACATCGGGGCTGCAGGGGGCAAGCGGACATCGTTGTTTTGGGCAAAGGATATCTCTTATAACCGTTTGGGATTTCTGTCAGTTTCTCTTGAAGATATTAGATTATCTTATCAAGAATCAAGTTATTTAATGAACACCAGGGATTTTCGGGCAGAACTGCTAACCACATATTATGCTGCAAAAACGAACGAACTTGTTGTGGCCCAATACCCTCAGCATAGTCTCCGTAATTTCCGTAGTAGCTTCTATATAGACTTCGCAATTCCCGTGCTGGGAAAAAACAATCCTCCTTTCCCTTACACAGATAGAATATGCTATATTACCCCTGAGCAACTGGAACCAACATTGGATTTGCTTGCAAGCATAAAGACAGAACTGGATATTTCATCAGAAGTTTTAGTGCAGGGCCTCTTTTTAGAAGACTTCTATAAAGGCTTCCATGGAAACTTCTATGTCAATGAAGACCCCGACTCCTATGGAGACTTCTCAGGAAGATACTACCCCCACAAGATAAGTACTCCTACCATCGTGCTCTACTTGAAAGACTTTCCGTCTTTGAAGGTTTATTTATTTTCCCCTAATACTTACCTTATGGACGAGAGAGCCACCTGGTATCACCGTGTGGTGAAACCTGAAATCCGATTGAAAATCCAACCGGATGAGAAAGAATGGCAGGCCTTTTTGTCTTTCATAAGAGACCAGAAAACAGTATTTCTTGAAAGACAATCCGGAATCTTTTATTGTGATGGAAAACACAAACGGATATGGTCTGGTTTTTCCAGATTGGAAGTAGATGACTCCGAGATAGGGGAAGACTCCCTTCTACAACCTTTGCCATACAAAACTGAATTTTTCCCTGTAAAAAAGCCGGACGAAATTGAGGTTGCTTACGACGGTCGTGTAATCTCCTGGTTTGGAAAAAACACCTGGTGCTTTAGTCCGGAAGAGAAGTCTTGACACATCCAGGACAAAATAAAATCTGGGAGGAAACAACGAGGTAAATCAACTGCCAGGAACCGGGTGTTTCTCCCCGCACCGCCCGATATTAAGTCATAAAATGTCCCGCCCCTTTTTTCTCCACACATCCCTCCGGCTGCCCTGGTGGATGCCATCAGTTACTACCTGGACCATCAGGAGGAAACAGAGAGGTTGATTGAGGAGAACCAGCCGGAGCGGGTGCTGAGGGAACTGGGACTCCAAATTGGCCCAAAGGGGATTCTGGTGCCCAGGCTGTAGCGGCGATGTGGATGCCTGTACAAAATGGATTATTTGGCCTGATATACCGCAGTGAAACATCGTGGTGACAGCCGGGGAACTTCAAAAAATTAGGAGGCGAAAGATGGAAAAACGCCATACGGATGAAGGCAACCGTGGCAGCACTGAGGTTGTTTCAGCACTTATCCGGGCGCTGAAAGATGAGATGGCCAATGTGCGCTGGGCGGCTGCAGAAGCACTGGGGCGCATCCGCGACCCCGACGCTATCCCCGCACTCGCCAAAGCACTGAAAGACCCAATTCAGCGTGTGCGTGATGCGGCTGCGGAGGCGCTGGGACGCATTGGTGACCCCAGGGTTATTCCTGTACTTGCTGAGGCGATGGAAGATTTCAATCCCCGTGTATATTTGGCAGTCGCGGAGGCACTGGTACATACCGGGGAATCCGATGCTGTTCTCTTACTCAGCGCCTGCCTGGAGGATTCTACCTCTACCCTTGATGTGCGTTTGAAAGCCGCTGAGGCGCTGGGGCGTATCCGCGACCCACGCGCCATCCCTGAACTCACCGCAGCACTGAGAGATTCTGACCCCCACGTGCGTTCAGCGGCAGCGCATGCCTTAGGGAAGATTGGCGGCCCTGATGCCACCCTTGCACTCATCAAGGCGTTGAGAGATTCCAGCCCCAGTGTGCGTCAGACAGCCATGCTGGCGATAGGGCAGATTGGCATCTCCGACCCCGACGTCATCCACGAACTCATCGGAGCGCTGAAAGATTCTGACCACTATATGCGTCAAATAATCGTGGAAACGCTTGGGCGTATCTGCGAGTCATAGGTGCTGGCAGGATGCTGGGCAGACAAGATGTAATCCAGAGCGGGGGGGAATGCCGAGAGGTAGGAAAAAACGAGAAAGGTTTGCGCTTTTATCAAAAAACCACAGGTCATTATACAGGCATAAAGGTTCTATTGCCCCTCAACACATTTCACCTGGCTCATTGAATGTTTGTACGGATAACATCTTGCGAAAGATACCGCGAGGGGGTATTACGATGAAAAGGAAAATACGACTAATAAACAGAATCGTTTTTATGGAGGGTATAAACCCGGGAGTTTTGCTCTCTAACGAGGTGGCGGGGTTTTGGACGCAAGGTACGTTTTTTGTTAGTCGCGTGGGAGGTGCTGCCAGCGTAAGGGTCTCCGGCGTATGGGATAATATACAGGAGGAAATATTGTTCCACACGCACCCCCCTATAGTAAATGTCCCCATTTTGATAGCCCCTGACAGCCTAAAAAAAAACACTGGGGCTCTTGTCTTGCCTCCGCACAGGAATACATATACCCCCATCACCTGTAGATATATCCGTCAGCCGACAACTCGCTTTTCTCCCGTTTGGGGTATTCAGCATTGAGGGTGTTTTTTTTACGCCACGCTTAGTCGTACTGGGAGTCTTTTACATAATGAAAGATGGTCAAATTTGCCAGAGGAACAGGATAATCGTTTTGCCGAAACACAATCGGGAGAGGGAGACCTAATCACCAGAATCCTCAAAACCCTTTCACCCTTTTTGGGACCCCCACGGATGTGGGGGTCCCTTTTTCGTGATAATCGCTTTGTGGTAAGCCCGTTAATCCCGAATCTCTAAACACCAGCCCGCGACCGCTATGGCCAGGTTGCTAAACAGAGCGTGGTCAATTTTCTTTCCCAAGGCGAGCAGCAGCGTCAGGAAAAAATCCTTCTCCATTGCGGAGGCTATCCACTTTGTGTAGGGGCTTTGTGGGTCCAGAGACAAAAGATACTCTGCAACACCTTTGAGGATTTCGCCCTCAGGGACAACTGACAGCAGGGATTCCCCGAAATACTCCTGGACGGGGACGAAATCCTCCCTCCGGATGTTCTCCCAGAGCCAGACCTGACCCGCAAAGCGGGCCACAAGATGCGGGACATCGTTCCACGCTTTTTTCACGAGAATCTCCAGGGCTTCACGATTCTCCTTGAACGGGAACCGCGCCGCCATTCCCAGAAGGGTGAAAGCGGCCTCCTGATAGCGGAGTCCCGCCCCTCCTTGAATCCCGTCAGGGTGGAGGCACAGAAACACCAGTACCGGTATGGAAGAGCAAACAATCCCCTGCTCGGCCTCCGTGACGGTCTCCTTCTCCAGAATCTCCTTGACCCGGGCAAACAGACCGTCTGCCTCCTGAGCCGTCATTATTTTTGTGCCCTCAGTAAAATCAAACAACATACTCACACCTCCCCGTTCGTATGGTTTTACGGTTGCTGACCCGATGTGGTTTTCCGTTTTCCCGCAGAATATAATACCTGATGACAGAAAGGGATTTTACGGATGCAAAACGCACCTGTGGCCACTATCCGAATTCGGGTGGAATCCCCTTTTGCTCGTACTCACCGATTTTCGTCTGAATATTGATTTGGAGGAGGTAATGACCAGCAATATCAGAGTCATCAGAGACTCAAGAACAAGGCAGTGGGTTGTTTTGCTTTCTCAGCCCGTGGAATCGGAGGAGGTTCTGTTGTTTTCCCAACTCCTCTCCGCCGTCGCGAACACGGGCGGAGGAATAATATATCTCACCCTCAGGGATGGTCAAAACCCTGATGCCTTGATTGGCGTTCTGCAACAGGTGGCGAAAGAGAAATGCTTCCCCCCCTGCAATGTGGAAATCACGGAAGCACGGAAAGATGATAAGCAAACTTTGCAAATAGAAGTCCAGCACGCGCAGATTCCGGTGTGCACTTTCTATGGCAGGCTCTGTTTCCTGAATCCGCCGTCGGAGATGCCTCTGTTCAGTGAGGCTCCGCCCGGATTCCATTACTACCTGCTTCCTGTCCCTGAGTGCTCTCCGGCACATGACTTTGATTCAGGTCTTGTGGATGATTTCCTGCGCGCCCTGGAAGAGAAGACAAGCCGTGTTATTACGCCTCTTGGCTTTACCACGGATTACCGCCAGAAACAGTGCGCGACACTGGCAGGAGTGCTCTTCTTTGCGAAAGACCCAAACCGTTTTGTCCCTCATTCCTTTGTCCAGGTTTTCTGTGATGACCAGCGGGTCATCAATTTTTATGACCCTCTAAGCAGAATGTACGGAATGGTCACCTCTTACATAGCCCGCGAGTTGCAATCACGCGCCAGTAACAAATCCGGCGTTCAGGAAGCGCTCCGCCTGGCTGTTGACGAAGCCATCAAAAACGCCCTCGTGCACAGGAATTACGCCATCCTTTTCCCCATCCGCATTTCGCTGAACCATCGGCAAATCAGCATCGCTTCTCCAGGAAACCCCCCGGAAGGTTTTGATTTTGACCTGCCGTATCTGAACCCGCACAAACCGGTAAATCCCGCCGTTTACAGCGCGATGGAGCACATAACGCGGGTCAGGGAACGGGGGGTGGGGATACTGCGGATGTTTGAGGCAATGAAAAAGGCCGGGCTGAACCCCCCACAAGTTGCTTCTGAAACAATTCGGTACCACAATTACCCGGTACCCCATTTCGTGGTGCGAATCTCTCTTAAGGGGACAGCCACAGAACCGGGCTCCGGTTAGTTTGGATGCATATGGCGCAATATGTGGACAGAATTGGCATCTTTGTGAGAAGGAGGTAAGCAAAATGCCCAATCAGATTAGTGGACCAGTTCTTGATGCCCTGGTCAAAGCGGCGCTGGAGGGGGCTGATGCTCGCGCGCGTCACACAGCAGTAAAAATACTGACGAGCCTTCGAGATCCACGGACTATTCCCACCCTCGTTCGTGCACTGGGAGACAGAAGTGAAGATGTGCAATTTGCAGTAACAAAAGCATTGCTGCATTTTGACAAGTTGGCCGTTTCTCCCCTCTGCCAGGCACTGTTAGAAGAAGAAAACGTGCATCTGCGCCGCAGGTCAGCGTGGCTCCTTGGGTTTATTGGTGACCCAGGGGCTGCCCCTGTTCTCGCCCAGGTGATGGAAAACGCTAAAGACCTGAGGTTGAAACACGAAGCCGCGAGCGCTCTGAAAAGGATTGGCAACCCCTCCATTCCCCTTCTTGCTGAGATACTGCAAAAAAGCGAAGACGCAATCGCCCGTCGTCTGGCAATAGAGGTATTGAAGGAGATTGGTGATATGACAAGCATCATTCCCCTTCTCGCTCAGGCACTGAGAGATGCGGATGCGGAGGTGAGCGCTGCAGCCGCGAAGGCATTGCAGGGTTATGATTTTGAACTTATAGCAAAAGCACTACAAACGGAGTGATTGTCTGGTTTTCACGGGAGGGAACTATGGAAAAGAGCGATGGCAGAAACACGGAGGAGCGCTGGGAGAGGGAAACTGGCGACCCACAGGCCATTTCCGCCCTTGTCGCTATGCTTGGAGATGGTGATTGTCTGCTGCGTCTGAAAGCCGCAGCAGAGCTGAAGGAAATCGGTACTCCAGCCATCTCCGCCCTCTGTCAAGCGTTGACAAGCGAAAAATTGTCTGTGCGCATGGAAGCGGCGCGCATACTTGGGGAAATCGGCGATTCGTCGGTTATCCCCGTTCTCGCTCAGGTGCTCAGAGACGACGACAATCGGGCTGTATGTCAGGCCGCAGCAGAAGCGCTGGCCCGTATCGGTAGCCCGGCTGTTCCTGCCCTTATTCAAGTACTGAAAAGAAGCAGAAGGCCCGATGTGCGCCGCGGCGCGGCGTCTGCGCTGTGGTGGATTGGCGACCCACGAGCCGTTCCTGCCCTTATCGGGGCGCTGGAGAAGGACGAGGATGCGGATGTGCGCTGGGTAGCAGCGGAAGCACTGGGGAAAATTGGTAACCCAAAGGCCATCCCCGTCCTCATCGGAGCGCTGAGGGGGGATAAGGATGAATGTGTGCGCTATTCAGCAGCAGTGGCTCTGGGGGAGATTGGTGACCCGCAAGCCGTTCCCGCCCTTATTAAAGCAGTGGAGGATAAGGATCCCCATGTGCGTCGGGCGGTGAAGGAGGCACTGGAGAAAATCTGTGCGGGGACGTCCCCCACGCAAACACAAAATATACAATAGACTTACCCGTGAATGGTTGGAGATTCTCATCCCGGTTAGCACCCCGTGCCCGGTATGTGGACAGGGGATGCGGTGGCGGGATGCTGAGGGCCAACCAGGAACAGTCAGGCCGTCAAATGCAACCCTGAATGGGGCCAAAACCCCATACCCGCCTCCATACCCGCAGGGTTTTCACTGGGCCTCCAGAACTGTTCAGAACTGCGCTGCCGCAAAAACAAAGAAGCCCCCATCTAACAGTAGATGGGGGCTTCTTTTTGTGCCAGGAAACGAGGGTGTTGCTGTCGCTATCTGCCATCAATAATCTGGCGGCTGTCGCGTCTGTGTTGCCCTGAGGCAAAAACGATGAGGACGGCCAAATCTCCGAATCAGCACCAGTGGCATAGTCATTTCGTCTGGAACGACTCCGCCTGGTGTTTCCTTTAACGGCAGCACTTAAAGCAGCACCTCCTGTAACCCCTCAAGCCTCTGTATTGCGCCCGTTTGAACAACGGGCCTCACGACCTCAACGACCCTCTGCGCTACCCGTTGAGCGAACATATGAGCGCGCTCCGTGTCGCAAATCGCTTCATCATATCTCTCAACGTTTGCATCTCCATACATTATTGTACCCACAATGTTGTCTCCGATTTGTCCGAAGTGGACGTGCAGCGCTTTGAGCCTGTACTGCCGGGGGTTATCCGTACATTCCACCAGCAGGGTGTCCTCAGGGATGGGAATTGTCGTGTCGGTAGGCCAGAAAGCGTTAACGAGCCCCACACAATTCTCCGACAGGCCGAGTATCTGGTCCACAGCCCGAAAACTTCTCACGGGGATTTGGGGGAGGCTTTTTATAGCGATAGCCCTCGCCAGGTGGCACTTGGGCATTCTGGGGGTAATCGGGATTTTATAATCCCTCGCAATCTGCAACAGGGCGTAATTCCTTGTCTCCACGATATCCCCATCCACGCCTATCAATGTAAAACGGCCCGGGTCCGCTGTCAGCTCCTGTACAAGGCGAGCCCAGACATTCATCCCTATCGTGCCGAGACCAATGACAACAATTTTCATCGTCCGCTCCAGAAAGATGTGTTGTTGGGGGACAATCCCGTATAACTCCGTTACATCATCCATAAAAGAGGCATCGCTCCCCCTTATTTCACTCTACTATCCCCCTTGCCTGTCTCGTGTGTACAATGTATGCGGTGATATGAGGGGGCAATCGCAGTTCATCCCCGCTAAGACAGATGTTCCGGATATCAACGATGTTTCCCTGGGCATCAAAAACGATTCTGCTCTGTCCCAAATGAATGACGTAGTGCTCGCCCATTTTCTCCACAGGAATCTGATAGCGGGCGAGGAAAGCGATAGCATAGTCTGCGTATGTGCGAGGAACAACGTTCCGGTCTGCGCCTGAGCGCAGACTCTGCAAAAACGGATATGGCCATTCCGCGAGGCCAAACTCCTCCGCGCTTACTTGCTGGTGTTCTCTGGCTCTCCGCCTCTTCGTCTGGGCATCGGGCATTAACGTGAATCTGGACCCAACCCTGGACAACACCCAGACGCCCATATCAATGAGCGCAAGATGGGAATTCAAAACCCTGAAGCGCCCCTCTTCCGCAAGCTTATTCAAAAAGAAAATCCGGGCTTCTATGGGGATTTCGGATGGCTCATATAAGGTGAAGGTGGATGGGCAGACAAAATGAACCCCACCAGGGCCTATGATGCACAGGAGCTGTATATCTCTGGAGCACATCTTTTCCTCCGACGCCGCTCCAGATATGCCTCAGATAGTGGCCAATCGTGGGCCCCAGCCGTCACCGCATCACACCATCGGGAACTGCAACACGGGGCCCCCGGCCCCATCACGGAATTCCTTCCGCCGTCAGACGGACCGTCCCGCGTTCCTGTGGAAGCGCTGGAACAGCAATCGCATATGTGGGATGGACGACCGAATAGGCGACTGTTGTTACCAGCAATGACATGATGACATTTAACAGAGACACCGCCAATTCCTGTGCTGTTGGGCTGCCGTGAAACTCGGCTTGTCCCAGCGGCACAAGCCCCATTCTCTGAGCGATTGCATCGGCATGCTCCGGATGGAAATGGCCGCACATTATAAAAATCGTCTGTATCTGGGGCGTTTTAGTATCGGAATGGAGACCCTCCCGCAAGCGAGAAAGGACATCCTCCCCAAGCGCTTCTATGGAGAAGGACGCACGCTCCTGGTTGAACTCCAAATCCGATATCAGAACAATGATAGGGTTCTCCCCATTCTGAATCGCCTCCAGAGCCACTGCCCGCGCGGCTTGTAAGGCCGGATAGCCCGGAGTGTCCCCCCTGACGGGATGCGTATTGATGGCCTGTTTGTAGTAAACAAAGACGGACGCATCCCCGAAGAAGATGGTGCTCACCGCTCTCACTTCCTTGCACAGCGATTGGAAGGTCCGCAACACATTAATCGCAATTCCCATGGACCCCGAAACGTCCACGACAAAAATAAGATGGTACGGCTTTAGCGCTTGCAGGAAATAATCAATGGCGCGGTCCGGGGAAACCCCGGCGAATAATTGAAAAGTGGCTGCACTCCGCACCTTTGCGGCGTCTACGCTAACCGGTATGCGGCGGCTGGCCAGAGAGCGGTTAATGTGCAACTTCTCATCCTCAGACAGCTGGGCGCTGAACAGACGAGCAAGGCCGGGTGTGGATGGTATCTGGTTTCTGAAGCGGGCCACCGGGGCCAGCCCCCTGTTTTTCCGCAGGGCGGAGCGCAGGCTGTTTAGAACATGCAGGGCATAACGCGTCAGCAGTGGCACGTCATCTATCGTAACCACAGCGCTTTTGCTCTCCGCGTGAAAGATGGTCTGAATGCGCTGTTGCTCCTCAGCGGAGAACGAAATATCCACACCCTGGTCGTAGAATCTGTCCACATAATCCACTCCCAGAAGCCGTTCAATAGTCTTCTCTTCCACGGTGTCAACGGCTGCAGGGTTGTTAGTCCGTGCCACGTTGAGGGCCAGGAAGCAGTTGGCCAGTAGCCGTCGGAGATTCGCCACTTCTTCCGCCTTAGCCACAAGTGGCCGGACCTCTCTGCTAATCAGATGCCGAGGCACCTTTTGCAGAAATTCGGGGTTGATAGTTCTCCCCCTTGCTGCAGCAGCAAGGAGGACCTGTTTTTCCGCGGTATACGCGTCACCCAGGTTGTTGAACACAATCTCCAATGCCCCTGGCGTCTGCAGAGAGAGATGGCAGAAAACACTCCAGGGGCGATTCGCTTCGGGTGCTCCTTTGTTGGGGAGATACTGGGTGTAGAAGGTATTTAATGCAGCAGCAGCAAATGTCGTGTTCGCCACCGCGACTGGAAAAAAGGATTTCTGAACCTGATAAAACGGTGTGCTCCTGGATGCATAAGCGAAGGGGGCCCCGGTAACCTCGCGGCTTACCGACTCCGGGACATCTTCCAGAGCGTGGTAGATTTTGCTTACGGCAGCATCCAGTTTCACAACCCTCGTCTCCCCCTGTCCAAAGGTGACGGGTGGGAACACTATGACGCAGTTTTCAGAAGTTACGACAAGCCAATCAGCGGACATCCCGGTGATGATTCCCCGCACAGTGGGATACAGCGGGTCATCCAAATCCACAAGACCACCGCTGAAATTTTCAGGAAGCCCCAGTTGGGCTTTTTTCCCAGGATGCAGGTTCTCCTGCCAGCGGCTTTGCGCTGTTGAAACCGTCTCCTGGGAATAGGAGCAGGTCCGCACCAGGATATGGGCGATTTCCGGAATCAGGGGAGCAGCAATTGCGATAGGGTATTGCTTCATTTTGTCCTCCTTGTAAGTATTGCGATATTTGGAGAATCACGGCACTTCTCCACCGAGTCCGCTCCTGATATAGACGTACCATCGCCTCACATAGCCCAGAGTGCGCCTGACCAGTTCCATATGTACCCGGTTGACCAGCTGAGCATCATCATCCCCCGCGATGGAACGCGCGTCCTCCTGGAGAGCACCCAATACCCGGTTAGCCTCCTCAGCCCAGGAAGTGGGAATCTCCCTCCTGGCTGCCAGGTAGCGAATAAACAGTCCCACAAGGGCCCAGGAAGAGCTCTGGTTGGCGACGACCAGGATGTTGCGCAGTTGGGGCTCTCTGTCCCTTCCCTCACTACTCCGGGCCAACTCCTCCGCCAATTCCCTGCCCTTTGCGACCAGGTCCTCTTCCAGGGCGTGGCAGATTTTGCTTACGGCAGCATCCAGTTTCACAACTTGTCCTCCCTGTAAGTGGTATTGCTTGTGTTATTATGCCGGATGGTCCAAAACGGCATTTGGAGAATCACGGCACTTCTCCAGCGCGGCGTGGGTGAAAACCGCCCCGGAGCACGGGGTATTGGTGCTGCCATCAGGGTGGTGGATAGCGGTCCGCAATAATGCTGTCCGGCTTCGGGGGGGATTAATCCCCCTCCCTTTTTCAGTGGGCAATGCCCTGTCGGGAATTCATCAAGGCACACCTTTGTCGCCCAGACCGAAACCCCGAAGCCAGTTTCCCAGAGCACAGATGATTCCAGATATTGTGAGAATCAGGGATGCAGAATTGCAGGATGTGGATGCCCTGTACAATATGGGCATCGTTGAGGAGGGCTTTGCAGTTAGTTCACGGAGCAGATTCTACTTCTGTCGCGTGAACCGCAACGACTGGGCGATGCTGGAAAATATTGCGGTTAGCGCTTCAGTGCGAATTTGCTAACGGAGTGCCTGAAGGGACTGCACACAAGGGGAATCAACTACATTGCGGGCATAGTCAGGGAAGATAACAGCAGGAAGGGCTTTTCCTCAGGCAACAGATTCGTCTGGATTGAGAGCGGCACGTCCGATTCACCCCCGGTTGAAACCCCTGGAGGAAAACCGTTGAAATTCACTCGCCCCCGCCGGATTCCGCACCACAACAATCACCTCATCCGGGCGGGCAACATTTATGAGTGCGGGACTGTGGGTTGTCAAAAGCACCTGTCGGGTGCTATTGCCACAATATTCCCGGATAATGTTCAGAAGGGGGCCGAGAATCAGCGGATGGAGTCCACACTCAGGCTCTTCCACGCACAAAAGGCTGTCCTCCGGCATTGTCTCCAGAGCCGTGAGAAGGGCGAGAAGTCGCAGCGTGCCATCAGATAATGCAAGAACATCAAAGGACGTACCAAAGGGTTGTTCCACCAGACGGAGCATGACGAAGCCAGACAACTCCAGGGTCGTCTGGACATCCCCAATGTGAGACAGCAGGGCTCTCAGGTTTTCCAGAATCCTCTCTACCTTCTCCTCCTTGCCTTTCATCCGCAATGTCCACAGCACGTTAGCCACAGTATCCTCGCTTTGCTGGGGTTGGCGCAGAGGACTCGGGTCTGTGTTCAGGAACACCCAGCTTTCAATAGCCCCTCTCAGGGCGCGAATCTGTGGAAGGGCTAACAGGAATCCCAGCGCTTGTAAGGCCAGAACGCCCGAAGTGCCAGTATCAAACTCCAGTCCCTCGCGTCGCCCATCCCGGAAAGCGAGCCCCTTTCCAGAACGGGAAAGAAAACACAAACCCTTTGACGCATCGCATTCATCGCGCTGAGATCTGTCCCGCAGTTCCTCCTTCACCACCACGGGTCTGTGCCCCTCCAGAGCGATAGATATCTGGTATTCCACATTCAGGAGATTGTGCGGAGCACCAGCGCCTGGGGCAGAACACTCAATGGAAATTGTCACCGGTGCATCCGGCTCCGCACCCCGAAACCGGATGTTCTCCAGTCCCCCCCGTCGGGCAAGAGCGCTCTCCAGGTCGGAACGCACAGTATCGGTCAGAAAGCGCAACGCGTCTATCACGCTGGACTTTCCGGCAGCATTTGGACCGATGAATATGTTGACCGGCCCCAACTCCAGCGCTTGACTCTGAATGCTGCGCCAGTTCCTGAGTTCCACACGCCGGAGCATCTGTCCCTTGCAGCAGCTCAAAACAGATGGTTTCGTACCCGCAAGGGGTCTTTTCAGAAACACTGCACCATATGTGGACTTTTAAGACAGGGGTATCTGGACAACAAAGTACGGATGCTGTTGCCCGGAAACGTACTCCAGACCGATTTTCGCTTCTTTATGGATATACACATCCGCAGCCCGCCTAATCCTTGCGAGTCCAGTCCCGTGCAATTGCCCTGTGGCCAGTTTCAGAATGCGCATTGCATTGTGAATGGGAGCATTCCCGATTAGGGAGCGCCCGCTCCGTGCAAGGGCAAAGGCGTCCGCGGATAAACTACAGGGATTGCGAATGACAACGCTCTCTCCGGGAAACACACTGATTTGTATTGGCTCGCGGGCCGCATAATCGCGGTGCGTAATTGCATTTACAACCGCCTGGGTGAAAGCCCCAATGATGCCATTCCGTGCTTCAAAATTGAGATGGCTGATGTGGGGGGCAAGGGATTGAATGGCTTTCAGCAGCATCGCCTGTACAGGCCCGTCAATGACGCAGGGGTGTTGTCCAGGTGAATCCCGAAAGGAGATGTAAGCATGCGGGATTTTATCCTGGGGTCTGTGCATCAGGAAAAGTGCGCCCGCGATGGTTAAATAATTTTTCCCGCGCACCCTCATTACAAAACCCAGGTCACAGAACTCCTTTACCCGCTTCCCTGCGAAAGGCATAAAATCACCCTGCGTGGAAAAAATCTCAAGGATTCCTGAGTCCTGACGGGCCGCATTTACGCTCCGCAGCAGGATACCTGCCCGTTCCAGGTCTACCGATTCCGGATAAGGGCAATGGTGCAATGGCATCTGACTGTATGGAATAGCTCTACCCCAAAAGCGTTCCGCTATTTCAGTGAATGTGTATGAGTAGATGTCGTAAACCCGCTGTCCATCCCTCGCCCTCTTTATCCTGACAGGGAACAAGCCCGTTAGGGGGTTTGCAACTGGGCTCACAATGCCGGGCTCAACGGAAATAACAGAGATGAACGTCAGATTCTCAAGGGGGATGTGTTCCGCTGAACATCCAGGCAGGGGCGGGAAAAAGCGCTGCGGAAGAAGACCCGCTTTGATTTCCCGTACGCAGTCCTGAGACAAGCCCCGGAGCAATCCATCCTTACCAATCCCAACGAGAACCATGCCTCCTGTCGTGTTGTGCATCGCCGCGATGGCGTCATAAAGGAGGTGGTTACCCTGACCCGGGTGTTCAAGAAGCAGGACGGTGTCTGATTCCCCTTTCCGCGCTATCTGCAACAGCTCTTTCAAACTTTTCGGGGGTTTCACCTCACTCCTCCTCAATGTAAAGACGCCCGTTTCTGCAGACGATTGTTCAGGTAGCCCTTTGCTTTTCGTGCTGAAGGCTCATTCTTTGGGGCTCTGTAAAAATGATGGCCGTCCCATCCGCTAAACTGGCGGCAATCTGTTTAAGTGCTATTGCTATGGCTGTAAAACTGCAAGCCTCTGCGTCCCGGCAATAGAGAGGACATGTTGTCTGACGACAAGCCCATTCAAAATCTGAAAATGGGCACATTTCTGTAAGATGTACCATCGCTGTCCCTCCTTCAGGTAATGTTTGTGATTAAGGCAATACTCTCCGATTGGGCGGGTGGGGTTTTATGGTATAATGTCTCCGCCCAGTGCCCCCATCGTCTAACCAGGCAGGACACAGGCCTTTCAAGCCTGAAACGCGGGTTCAAATCCCGCTGGGGGTACACTCCCTTCAGGCCCGGTAACCCGTCCTCCAGGCCCCCCGGTCGGGGGCTCTTTTGTTTTCCTGGGGGTGCCGGTCGGTCAAACAGCACCCCCAGGAAAATGAAAAAGCAGCTTCCTCCCTCACCGGGAGAGAAGCTACCAGACAACCTCAACGCGAGCCTACACCCACTCGTCGGCAGGCAGATAGAGAGGCGAGGGGCAGACAAACCCCACCCACCAGGGCCTGCGCCGCCAACCGGTGCTGGCCAGAGCGGCAGCAACAAGGATGGCGGCCTGCTCGTGACGAGTGAGATTGGTCCCCTCTTCGGGAGGAGACCAGTCCGGCTCGTACACTAACTCTACAATGAAATCCATGTCCGGGTACGGGTACGCGCGGACAAAGTGGGCCTGCCCGAGAACACCCAGGCCGGTATCAACCTGGAAGTGCACCACGGGCTTGTCCATCTCATCCTCGCGAAGAATATCATAGAACACGGTGTCCGCAAAGTGGGGGTTCTGTCTCTTGTGGCGGAGAAAGGCCTCCTCCACAGGAGCAAGCGCGTCACGGATTATCTCGGTATCGGTACAAGGCCGATATGGTGGGCCGCCGTAATACGGGGCAGCACGGCAGGCCCACAGCTTCTCTTCCCAACGCATCGCCTGCCCGCAAATCGGGCAGGGGATAGAAGGAATAGCACTGCGAACCATCTCTCTTCCCTCCTGAATTTGTTTTGACTACATTACCATTATACCGCGCACCGATTTTTACCGGGAGGCCCCAGGGAGAGAACGGCCCGAAAAACCCGGACTTGCCCCGCGTGCAAATATGTGCGATTTCGGGCATCTGCTTCCATTATGGAGTGGGGGTTATAATTACAGATACAGATGCGCGAAGATTATGGTCACAGCAGGAGGTGTGAATATGACAATCTCCGTCGTACAAATCCGGGAAGGCGTCCTTCTCTTTCTGTACAGGCCGCCGGAACTTGATTCCGTTTACCGTGACCTCCAGCCCCTCATCCAGGCCGCAATTCAGCACAAGGTGGCTGACCTGGTACTGGATTCCGTCAAAAGAATCATTGAGCAAATTGTCGACCGGATACCATTGCCAGGAGGAAAAAAGCCCATTGAGCTGCAATGCGGCGTCCCATCGGAGGACACAATCCAGGCTGTTGAGAAGTTCGGGTCCATTTCCCGTGTTTCAATGTCCGCCCGCAGGATGGATGTGACCTATCCGGATGCCTGGCTGACCTACGTGGTTCCGACAAGCAAACGCCCGTTCTCCTGGGGTGAACCCCTGTTCTCCTTCTACAACGCTTCCAACACTTCCCCCGCCCTGCTTCTGCTGATTTCCAGAGAGCAACGGGACATGCTGGTAAACGCACTGAAAACAAAGGCCAGCACCGAGACTGCTTACGATGACCTCGTTCAGGCAGCAGTGATGAGGTTGAACCCTGACGCACGCCTCCTTGACGAAATTGTGGAGGAGGAAGTGCGGCGCCAGGGAGGGGAATTCGCGCGAATGGTGGGGTACTCGCTGCACCAGGATGACCAGTTTCACGTCGCCCTGGTTCTGCGGAGGGCAGGACAGAAGGTGTGGAAAGTTCCCGCTCAGGAGCACTGGCGAATCAAGCTGGGCCTGCCTGACCAGATGGAAAACCCGAAAGGTGCGGAGGAAAACAGATGAGAGCGTGGTACGATTTTGTCGGACAAACATACTACCCAACTGTGAAGAGGTTCATCTGGGAAGCCGATAGGTATGGCGTTTCCCGTATCACTCTGCTGGGCTTCGTGTCGGAGATGGAGTATGGCGACCCCGTGTATTTCCTGGCCACACCGGGGCAGCTGATGCAGCAGGATACCCCTCATATCTCCCCACAGGAGAAGGGGTTTTTCGCCTTTGCGCGAGGTAAGGTCTGCGGATTTGCCATCCCCGAACCCTCCGTCGCTGACGAATTTTTAAATCAACTCCGGAGGCGCGGGATTCCCTATTCTCTTCTCACGGAAAGCGATGAGGACGTGCAAAGGGAGTGCGGTTCTTATAAAATTACAGCAAAGTTTTCCCTGCCAGCGGACCTGCCCTTGAGTGAGGCCCTGCGCGCTTTGAAAGATGCCTTCATCGCTCAGGGCCTCAGCCAGCAGGCGCACAAAATAATGATACAGGTCCGCGGGCTGGAGGTGTTTTCCGTCCCCATACGCTATCCACAGGAGCAGATTGCCCGGATGAGCATCCACAGGATTCCCGAACCCATCGCACAGCGGTTGGAAGATATGGCAATGAGACATGGCGTCATTGCTACCGAACAGGGAAGTCCGGGCAAAATGGTCCTCCGGGTGCAGAACTACCAGAGGAGACAGCTTGCTGCTCAACCTTCCTGATGCAATAAAAGGGGCTGCGCCGAACCATCCAGGGCGCAGCCCCTTTTTGCGGCAAATCACAGGACCGCCACGTTAAAGAGGCTCCGTCACCCCCAGCGTTTCCAGAACAAAAGCAGCGAAGTGACTGATTTCGTTTCCAACCCCCTCCTTATTGCTGGCAATGAGTTGAAGCATCACGGGTGCTTTCTCGCATCCGGTGTTTGCCAGGGCCCAGATAGATTCAAGGATGAGCTGGTAGGTGCCTGGCCTGGTGCTGTCAAGGGCAACCAGACAGTGATTCACAATGCAGGACAACGCCTCCAATGCCTTTTCCCCGCCCATCCGGCTTAAACTATAGAGCGCGGAAGACGCCAGTCTGCGCGTAACCCCATTGGGAAAAAGGCGGGACAGGGCCTGTATCGCCGCCTCGTGATTTGGAGGAGCACATCTCCCCAGCGCTGTTATGAGATTTTCCATTTCCGTCTCCGAAGCGTCACCCTTCAGAGCCAGCGAAAGACGATGAGCCAGGAAGTCTGCAACAGCGCTGGATTTCCCCGCCTCGCCCAGGACGAGAGCGGCCACTTCCCTCGCGTCTGCAACATCCAGGAGGGGATATTTTGCGATAATATCATCCGCCAGATTGGCCCCCAGCGAAGGGTTATCCGACAGGGCGAGCAGGATGGGGTATAGCGCCCGGCTATCTGTGGCGCTTTTTATTTCCCGTTCCAGGAACGGATAGACTTCGGCGCTTTTTAAACTGGCCAGGACATTCATAATGCTTAAAGCCAACGGACGGGGAAGATTCGGTTCACTCAATGCCGGGAGCAGAACGGGTATGAGTGCCGGGTTGCGAATTCCCCCGAAACGCGAAGCCAGGCAATTCACCGTCGCGGGGTCATCTCGCTTGCTTATTGCAAGGTCAATTAATCCCTGAATGATTTGGGGATTTTCCATAGCAATCAGGACGCTAACCGCGCGGGTACGGCAACGCGGGTTCGCCAGAAGTTTTTGCAGCACTTCTATTGCCTGTTCGCTTCCCAGTATTCCCAGAAGAACAATATCCCTTTCATACCGGGGGTCGCTGAACACGGACGACAGAGCCTCCGGGTCGGGATGTTGAGTCAACACCTCCGACAACCTCTTGTTTGAAGCCAGGATGGTGCGTACGATGCCGTTCCGTAAATCATCATCCTGCCGAATGCGATGGAATACTGCGGACAGAAGAACAACATACGTCCATTCTTCCATTCCGCTGCCGCTTCCAAGGAATCTCCATATGTATTGCTGGGGTATTTCATCCCTCCGGTCGTACAGAGTCACCGCTGACAGGTATTGAACATCCGGGTCCGCCACCTCCATCCGCTGGCTCAGAAACTCCCAGAAATGTTCTCCGCTGGCGTTCCTCAGGATTCGGATGGCTACGTCGTCTGAGATACCGGGCTCAGCGGTTAGAAGTTCCAGCAGAACGGAGCTAACATCCGGGAATTTCTGCAAAAACCCCGCGTAAAACGCAACAGCATAGCTGGGAATTGCATTCTGCAGGATTTCCTCGTAGATGCAATCCACAAGACGAACCAGTGCTTCTGGCGAAAGGCTGTTAGCAGTCCTATATGCGGCTTTAAGTTGCCCGGCACGGATAGAGGCCAGAACCCAGTGAACTCGCTTCTCTTCAGGAACGCTTTTTATGTGCTTCGCACACATTTTTGCCTCCCGATTGGTCTTGTTTAACCCTGCGCAAACCCCGAATTCAAACCGTTGCTTTGGAGCGGATGTCCCGGTTGCCAGAAGCGTCCCGCATAAGGCGACGGATTGTGCAGGCTCCAGAAATGTTGCAGCCCACTCCGCATCTACAATACCAGGAAGTGCGATACTGTATCCACAACAGATTTGCTTCCCCCAGTGCTGCTCATTCCGCCTGATACCCACAAATCTGGATTATCCGTTTATCGCCAGAACAGGGAGCGTGGTATATGAGGGATGCACGAGTTTATCGGATGCTGCAATACCAGCCATTTTTGTCCTCACAACCTGCCCGTCCGGAGTGGCGCCTGCCGACAGACGGGTTCGTCAGCAACGTTTTTAAGGGTGACGGGATGGAATGCCGGGCTTATCGGAGCGCCTGCTGGTTTTCAGCCCCGGTGCAGCCCTTCGCCCGCATCGGGTGCGAAGTTTCTCAAAAAAGAGTGGAGCGTCTTGACCCCCCCGGCGTAACGAAGCCCGGCCAGCATACTGCTCACCCGCGCCTGACTGTCCGACAGGCCGTTAAGCGCCTGTATCAGCGCCAGCAGGGTGTAGAGATTGTGCACGGCCCTGCAACGGAAGCCCCGAACACCAAGCTCAAAAAGCGCACTCCTGTCCCTCTCGCAAACCGGACACTGGCAGGCGCTCAGCAGCTCTGAGTCGGCCGGGGAGAGATTTTTCCTGCGCCAGTTCGTGGCCTCCACCACCACCCTCTCCCCGCTCGCATACGGGATGTGGATTGCCCCGAATGCTGCCCTCCGCCACCATCCGGAGGAGCTGATTCTGCTCACCCCAAGGATAAGGGCCAGGCACACGGTGAGATATCCACCCCAGCCGATGACGTGAATTTCCGGGCGTGCCGGATATGCAAAGCCCCGTACCATCTGACAGGCTATCGCAACATTCTCTATCGCATGAGTGCTGCTCTCCCGTCTCCGACAGAGCGCACGACTTCCCCCCGACACTGCCCACACCATTGGGATATCACCCCTCTCCTTCGCAACGGATGTCATCCAGTCCGGCTCCGGGGGGTTGTCCACAAACCACCAGGGAAACTGCGGAACGAAGTCAGAACAGGCGTTGTGTGAGGCACTCGGAGCAATCGCATAAAAGAGGGGGTCGTTCTCCTTCTGTCTGCGCACAAAAAGGGCATACTCCTCCGCGGAGTCCGCGGGGACAAACGCATCACCGAAGTCCAGCCAGATTTCCATTCCCTGCGGTATCCCAAGGATTTCGCGCATCGTGCCTCCGCTGTTCAGTATCCAGCGCGCCCGCTCGCGGATATTCCCGTAGTTGAAGAGAATGCCGGGTATTCCCGGCACATGATATACGGGGCTGTTTTCCCTCCAGACACAGGGCAGGGCCCCATTGAACTCAAAGCGGGGAATGAAACGCAAAGGGGTTTCGTTTCTCATTCCATCCTCCCCTACAGATAGGATTCGCTCATAAAAACATCCAGCAGGGATTTTGCCGCCGGATGGATTGCCCACTCCTGAATGTTCTGCGGATTTGAATGAATAATCCCCAATCGCCTCAGATGAGCCGCCAGCCGGATTTCGTCCTCAGTCGTCACTCGCCCCTGCAGTATGTTTGCCAGTGGCCTTCTGTCCTCATCCTCCAGCAGGAAGATTCTCCGGACGTATTTCCTCAGTCCCCGGAGCAATCCCGCGCGGAACCTGTCATCGCCCCGCGACCGGTGATAGATTTTACGAGCAACCCGCAGGGCCCCTGGGTGACCGCCGGTCAACCCGAACACCTCCTCTTGAATATCGCCGGGCATCTCCCTGAGGAGCACGCGGGCCTCCTCAAGTGTGAGGGGAGGGATGTACAGGAAACTCCACGGTTCATCAAAGGGGGGGACAGGACATCGCCCCGCCACAACGAAACGCAGATTCGGATTGCTCTTGAATTCCGCAAACGGCCGCAAGTCCTTTCCCCTCTCAACACTTATGTTATCCAGTAACAGAATCGGGGCCTTTCGCGAACCAATCACCCGGAAGGGGACCTGATTTATGTCTGATGTCAAAACGAAGTAGTTCTTCTCTATCAGCGCGGTCCGTTGTAATGAGCGCAACAGATATGACTTCCCCGATTCCGGAGGTCCGAGAATGACAACACGGGGAAATGTTGCAAGCCGTTCAATCAGAACCCGGACATCCATGGGCGGTTCTCCGTTCGGAATGCCTGAAGCGCCAGAGCGACAACGAACAGGATGACTCCCAGGAAACGGTCTTCAAAAGACCCGGTGCGAATTCCGGTTACCCTCCCGAATCTCCCGGAGATGGTCAGGGCGTCCAGCAGGATGTGACTCCACCATCCCACTGCAAGCCCCGTGACGAAAGACCAGCTCAGTCCCTGCCATGGTGGCGGGAACAGAGCCACTATCATTATCTTCGTGACCGCGAGCACCGTTAGACATATCGCCACATAGGGTGAATGCAACGCCCCCCGGTGCTTCAGATTCAGGACAGCAACCAGTGCCCGCAAAAAATAAGCCCAGAGTTTCACCCCCACGGCAAAAACACACAGAAACGGTTGAACTGTGAACGTCAGGATTCTAAACCAGGGCTTCCTTCTGTGCCTGCGGGAGAGGCGACGCACCAGGGTGTCCACCCTGGCGGGAAGATTTTGCAGATAGGACGCCTTATCTGCACCAATGTCCACATCGGGTGATAGAGCGCCCACGATTGCCCCAAGCGCCAGCTGACCGATTGCATCGGTCGGACAGAACAACGATACGAATGAAGCAAATGCTAACCCACCCGCGAGGTGTGTAGTGCTTTTCACCGCACCCCCTTTTTGCACAACAGAGCGCGTAAAGCCTTGCCTTTATTGTCCGAGTGTGCTACACTCTATTGTAGCAGAAAAATCCGCAAGAGGGCAACTGCCTACCCATTTTACGGAATAGTGCTACACTATATATAGGCCGTGGCTGAGCGACAGTCGGAAATAGATGCCCTGCCTGGAGGGATAATGGTTGGCAAAAGCCTGAGCATAAACAGGTCCCCGGAGGGGACAACCGCAACGATAAGAATTCCCCCCTGCACGACACTCTGGACAATATACGGGGCTGTTCTTGCTTCCAGTATCCCCTTTCGGTCCGCGATTCCTGGTGGGGCCGGATGGCGCCTGCTGGCGAGAGAGCCACTGTATTTTCACAGGATACGGACCGGTGAGGCTCCTGCGCGAGTTGTGGTCAAAGCGGAAAGGCCCGGATGGGATATCGTGGCGATAAACCCGCAGGAGTTTTCAGCGGATGCGCTTGTGGCAAGGAGGGGGGCTTTTCTGGCCTTCCTGGGGGACGGGCTGCAAATCGTTCCACATCTCTCATTGCTCTTCTGGATGTTCGGAGAACCGCTCTGGCAGCGCATCTCTTTCAAGGAAAACGATGGGTTTGTCCTTCTGAACCATCCGGGCGCATTAACAGCACTTCAAATCACGCCATACACCCCTCAGGTTGTGGAAGAATCCGCCGTGATTGCGTTCACCCCAAACATCTCTTTCCGGCTCAAGCCCACGTTATGGTTGTCCGGCCACGGATTTCTCTCCCTGCTGGCGAGCGCCCGGACAGGCCCCGGGCTTGTCGTCGTACGCGGATGACAGGTCGTCAGAATGGCGCGCGAGATGGCCTGTTTTCCCCAGGATGAATCTGTAGATGACGGCAAGGCAAAGCGGAAGTATGCCACAGAGCAATGAGCACCACCCCATAACTTCACCCCGCACCTCTTATTCGCACACACCCCCGTTTCTCAATCAAGACGAACCCCTTCCGGGACAACGACTTCCTTCAGGTTTTTACGGCACAAAGCCAGCCATTCGTCCTCGCTGATAGTCGCCATCCCCAGCATCTGCAGAACCTCCCTTTGGGACATCTTCCAGTGCCCCGTGTACTGTTCCATATCTTCCGGCTCTGCAGGAACTCCCATCGCGGTCAGCAACGGGTGCGGGAATGGGGCATCGTTTACCTGGATGCCCCCCATCACCTCAAGAAACTCCCGTTCAACACAGAACGCCTTGATGACGTCCGCTGTGGGGGTTGCAATGATTTGACAGTTCTCCGGGGAGATACCCGCAGGAATAACGGCGCAAGCACCACCAACATTTCTAACCGCCATGGTGTACTTCGGCAGGTTGTTAACCCCATATCTCGTTGAAGACCCGATGACCCCGCCGCGCACAATGCTTTCAAGAAAGCCCTTCGCCTCGCTACCAAGGGCGGAGGCCATCAGCTGTGCGTTGGGCAGAGAACAGACAGCGGAGGCGTTGTCCCGGATTGCCGGGGGCATTGTTTCCGCACGCCAGGTCTGAGAAGCCATAACCATCGTGATGCCCAGGGACCGACCCACGATAATGGCCCGCGTGACGGCTGTTTTAAAAGCATCGCTGGCGCTGGCGCGCGTCCTTACGGTCTTCCCCTCATGCTCATAAGTGATTTCAATGGCAGCAGTCCCGCCAGCGATGATGTTCCATATCTCGTCAATGACAATGAGTGAAAAGGGGAGGTCGGGTCCGAAGAAGTTGGCCAGCGTGGTGAATGTCTGCACGGACTGGAGCGTTTTTCCTAACAGTTCCGGATTCCGTGCGATAGAAGCCCTCTCCTCCTCAGCAAGATGGGGCAGCCACATCCGCAACTTGTCGTCTCTCTCCCCAGGGCTGCTCTGAGCCAGCTGCTTCTGCAAATCCGGCAGGGATTGCAACAACCAGGTCTGAATATCACTGCGCGCCTTCAGCAGGCCGACAACTCCGGACGCAAAATGCAACACGGCGAGCCCATTTGTGAGGCTGATGGGGGGCGTATAAAAGGCCCCCTTTCCGGTCAATTGCTGCTTCAACTTTTCGGCGACCTCCCCCTTGCCATCCCCAAAGAGAATCCGCACGCCCCCGGACCGTGCCGCCTGCATCATAATCGTGCTCAACAGAACGCTCTTCCCCCCGCCGGATTGCGATGCAACCATCATGTGGGAGTTCAGGGCGGGGTCTAACACAAGCGCTGTAAGGGCGTGCTGATGTCGGGGCCTGTCCCGCATGTCGCTGTTCAGGTGGGAGGAAACAGCGATAGGCAGGATGATTCTGTCCTTCGCCGCCCGTACCGGGGCGGGAGGGAAGGAAGGGATGGAATCTTCCCTCTCCATCTCGGTCACGTGTCCCAGTTCAGGCAGGCACGTATGGGCAACGACAAATTCCACCCCCCTGCTGTCGGAAACGACTTCCATACTGGGGAACAAGGAGCGGATGTGCTCCCGTATATTTGCCGCCCCGGAATATGCTTCTCCGGGGGGAGGAACAATCTGGATGCGCCAGAATCCGTGATGCTGTCCCGGATGCATTGCGACATCCCAGGCGGCGAGGGCATCCGGCGGGCTTCCGGTTGCTTTTTGAATCAGGTCGTAAATGAATGCGAGCTCCGGAGGGGGAACAAATGACGGCTTTGGCGGTGGTGAGGGCTGTTCCCTCCTCACAACACGAGCAAATGAGAGGGCTTTCTGAAACAGCCTGGGGTTGCGGGACAGGAGCCGATATACCTGTCGCACTCTCAATAAAACGCCCGCAGCCAATCTCGCATCGGAAACAAAGCTGTCAAAGGAGGCCCCAGTTGCGCCAACCGACAGGAGCAGATAGCCGAGGCCGATTTGCTCCGCGGTTTCGCCGAAATAGCGCAGGCCAAGCCCGGTCGCCGCAAACAGCAGAGAATACGGAAACCTCTGCGTTTCCAGGGAGAGGCCAACGAGAAGCAGGAAAGCCCCCGCGGTCGCTGTGGGCGCAAACAGCAACAGCGCTAAGCCGATTACAACCAGCCCGTCCGCCACCTCATCTAACCTGGGCCGGACAGAGGGTGGCGAGGAAGGCTGGGGTATTATCAGCCCCACGCCCTGAGCGGGCTGTTGAGTGGCCTTTTTCGGTGAGGGAAGACTCCTCACCAGCGAGGAGACAAGACGGATGGTGCTGGAAAACAACTTCCAGGGGTCAAACTCTATTTTGTTCTCCTGATACAGGCGGCGAATGACATAAAACATTGAGAAAAGCAGCAGCGCGTAAAGGGAAACCACAATCGCAATGTCCGCCTTCGGAGTGATTGAGCCCCTGTACAGGTGGAGCGGGATGAGGGAGGCAGCCGTCAGCACTGCAATATAAGCCAGCCCTATGCCCCAGCGGGGTATCGCGATGAGCAGAAAAGCGAAAGCGAGTTCCTCCCAGCCGAAAGCGCATGCGGAAACGGGCATCAGAATCAGCGACAGCACAAGCGAAAGGGGATGCGGATGGCAAACCTGAATGCGAGGCGAATTTGGCTTCTGACGGGGCTGTTCCGTAAAGAGCGCTTCCCCGTCCATACCATCCATCATTGCGTGCCAGTCCCTCACGGACCGGTCCCGACGCCGATGGCGGCGAGGCATCTCCTCCAGCGGCCCCTCCTCCTGCTTTTCGCCCTGCTCCTGCTGGGTGGAATAGAACGAGAACGGGGCAAGAAAAAGATACCGCATCGCCTCCTTTAAAGAGAGCAAAGGCAGTGTATCCACACCCCCCATTCCGGGCTCTGAAGGCACAATTTCCCGGCCTGAGTCCTCCTCCTGTTCAGCCAGGAATGGGGTCTCATCTTCGTCACCACCCACACCCTGTGCGTCAAAATCATCCCACAAATCATCCTCTTCAGGGAGGAATTCCTCGTCCCCCTCTTCGGATTCCGAAGCATCGCTTTCCCATTCCACAGATTCGGACTCCTGGCGCTGCAATGCCCCCTCCAGGACCTCATATGCATCCCCGCCACTGCAGGCGGCCTGAATGGCTTCGTAGGCGGCCTGGGGACTGGTAAGCATTGCGGTGATGAAAAGCCTCCTCTGGTCCGGACTCACAACCAGGTTGTCGGGCAGGGACAGGGAATGCGTCACGTAATCTATCAGCGGTTGAGGGTTTGCCGCGAGGGCGAGCGTGTGAAGCGACATCTCCAGACCGGGCCGCAGCGTAATTGTGCGGTACAGAACGGCTGCGGTGGTCCTGTCGCGGGCGGGAGAGACCGGGCGTGGAGCATACCCGCCCGTTATTACCCCGATGACAAACTGGTTGACCCAGTTCAGAAAGGATGGCAACCAGGGCTCCGTCGCGATGGCCTGCCCGAAGAGGTGCAGAATGTTGGGCATCCCGTCGTAGTAGCGCACGGGATAGCTGAGACCATGCAGCGCCCACAGGTCCCTCTTCGTCCTGGCCAGGCAGAAGGGGAAAACGATGTGAATGGGGTACAGCCTGCCTGGAACGGCCGCACCGCTGGCATATTTGGCAAAACGACGGATGTAACGTGGCTCTGTGGCTAATTGCCCGCCGGGGTCACGAATGGTGAGGAAGCCAACATTCGTTATCCGCATCGCCGCCCCCCTCGCGGATAGAAGAGCGTCCCCCCTTTTCGTCGCTGGAAAAGGGGAGACGCTGTGTGCTCTCAGCGCTGGTACTGCTCAGGGACAACAGGGATGCTCCCACTGACGGCTGGCAGCTCTTTTTCAAAAGACAGGTTCACCGTAGTGCCATCAATTGTAATCTGGATGTTGAATCTCGCCCTGGATTGGATTGTGTACGGGTACATCCGCGGCGACAGATTGTCCAGGTGCAGACAGTTGCTTGCCCCGCACTTGTTATTGTAGCCGATGACGAAAGGAGAGCTGGAAGCATCCCTCTCATCCCAGGGCAAATACCCCTTGTAGCGGGTGGGATATGGAAAATACGCCTGCTGAGGAGAGAAGGAATACCAGGTTCTATTATCCGTGAAAATCCTGTGGGCGTTGTTTATCCCGATGGTGCTGGCAATCCTTGCCGAAACGGACTCTGGCAGGAACGGGCCGAAATTTTGGACCTGGTTGTTGCTGGTCACCGTAACCGTCGCGGTGACCACGGGGGGCCTGTACAGGGCGGTGGCCATTATCTGGTGGTCGGTTGGAAGAATGATGGGTATCTGTTCGTGAGAATACACCGTGGATTCGCCGAATCGGGAGGCAACCCGAAAGCCGAATCCCGGCGGATTGGAAACAGTAACGCTTGCGGAAACAGGGATGAAACGAATGGAGAACTGAAATACATCACCCACATGGCGAATGTGAGGGCCAAGAACACGGATATTCCAGGACCAGCCGCCAGAATTGGTGTCGCTCTTTACCAGGACGTGGGATATGGTGGCGATTGTACCCTTAGACCAGGCGCTCCCCATAAAATTCGGGTCTAAATATCCAATACGGGTCTCACTGTGTACAGCGCCACTATCTAAGGTGTGCATGTACACGCCATTCACCTCTTTCATCAGCAGCCCTCGCACATACAGTGGGGAGCCTGAGCTTGCAGACTGTTGAAGCACGCTTTGTGGGATATCAATCCGTACCCGTTTGCCGCAGACATCCTGCGAGACGGTGTGTTCCGAATATCCGGTCCTCGTTGCCAGAATAAACCTGGCGTTCGGTTGGCTGAGGCCGATACAGGTAACGGGGGGCAGTGTGACGGAAAGGGAGAGCACGGATGTGCCCTGCAGCAACGGGATAGTCACGTCTCCGCCCTGGTTGAGCGAAACAACCTCCGTTGAACCGTCAGGGGCAGCAAGCGTGGCTTGAACAAACGCCCCCCTCCCCGATGGGTAGTAGAAGTCATTCAGTGAAGGGGTGGCCCAGTCGGATGGCAACTGCCGGGTTGCGCTGGTGTACACCGGGGCAGTGCCAAAATGGAGCTGACAAGCTACGGGTTGTCCGTTTTGCTGACATCCACCAACCTGTGGGACTCCAAATGCCTCCGGCAGAACAACTGTCCCGTTGCCGGGGATAAGGCCAGCCGTGTTGTACCGGACTGGCAAACTGTTGCCGTCTATCTCAAAACTCGCATAGTCATTACCCCCGCCCGCACCGGAAGGCAATATGGTGACCGCCGTCTTGTCGGGAACGAAAGCGTGGATTATTGACCAGGCATGACACCCCGGAACGGAATAGAGCAACTCCCCAGCAGGAGGAGCACATCCCGCATGCATTCCCACCTGCCCTCCAGCAACAACGTGCTGGGCAATGACGCACGCGTTTTTAATGCGGATTTGCCTCCCGCCCCCCGACTGCGCTGTGCTCCTTTCTGGAGCATAACCCAGAACGCCATTGTAATATGTGTCAGCGGAAAGGCCGTAGGGAACGTTTATGCAATTCACGGCGTTGTTACCCGCCAGCGTGCAGACCCGCAGGTGAGATGCCCCCCGACGGAAAAACACAATCCTCGGCGTCGCTGACTGAGCGCTGTCCAGGGCAGAGGCATTCCATTCGGTGGTGTATTTCGCGCACACATTAGAAGTACACCCTCCACTACATCCCGTTCCCTCTCGGGACGGATTATTCTCGCGTACCGAACCGGTACTGGGAGAGCCAACATAAGTGTTGCGCCTCAAATCAAGCCAGCCTGCGTTGTCAACATCTATTGGGTTATAAGAAGGCCACTCACCCGACAACTGGCACACGAAAGTACCCCATTGCTCATTCAGATAAGCATCAAAGAATGCCCTTCCCGTGGGAGCAAGCGTGGGGTTTTGAGCCGTGATAATAATGACAGAGGGGGGGCTTTGAGCAACGGATGACCGTGCTGCGGTCAGAAGCACCGCGATGGTCAGAAGGAGACTCGCCGTTTTGTTTTTCACCTTTCACCTCCCGTTTGTGTTTCAGGAACTCTCTCGCCTCTCACGTATTTGCCCTGAGGGCACCCGAACGAAAGGTCTGTGGGGGAAAAGTCCCACCAGGCACCTGGACAGGGAAACTCCTTCGTGTAGGTGATTGCGCGGGCCGGGGAGATTTCCACGTAATAACACTTCTCCCCGATTAGACGATATGGTTCGCTGTTGACGGCGACAAGCAACGCGGCCATGTCGTCCCTCACGACCACGTCCTGAACCATCGCTTCCTGGCCGTCCGGGAGTTTTATCGTCCCGTGGATGGGGATTTCGTAATCCCCGAACGCGATGCAGGAAAACCGGGCCGTTTGGACTGTCTCGTCGGCTATGAATGTCCAGGTCCTGTTGCCCTCTTCAAGGACCACTGTCTGTTTCAGGACCGGCGATTTCACCTTCACATCCGTGCATTTCTGTACCGTAAACGGTACGAAGACGATATAAGCATTGCCCTGGTCGTCCCTCAACGCTGCGATATCGCCGCCGTAAGCAATTTCCCGCCCCTGGTATTTCACATACACGAGCCCCGGATATTCCTCAACAATCTCATCCACGCGCAGGATTCCGGCGTCGTAGATGGCGGGGAGTTGCACTTCCGGCGTGGATGTCGGCGTTGGTGCTGGAGTTGCCGTAACGAAATGAAGGGTGGGGGGGGCTGGTGTTGCGATTTGCGGACGGGATGGCAAAACGCCAGCGGTATACAGGAGAAACAGGATGATGACGAAAACAAACGCAACCGTCAGAGCCACCCGCTCCTTAACCAGCGAAATTCGCATAAGCACCTCCTCTCTATCTGGTTACCGCGGCGGATGTGAAAATCCTGTCCTGTGGATGGGATGGGGGGCTTATCAGAGACCAACCGGCCGGGCAGAGAACGGCAGTTCGTTTCAGCCCGGAAAACGGGCCGCTTTCCCCGGTGCTGTGGATGAAACACGCGTTGTCTCTCCGCCAACCCACGAACACCCCATAGTATCTGTCCCTGGCATCAGGGCAGGGCAACGAAGCGGCACGAACTGTCACGGACACTGAAATGTAGTCACACCAGGGCAAGTAGGGGCGTATTTCGCACTCTGCACAAAGAAGGGGGTCTGCTGTACAAACAGGTACGTGAATTTTAGACATATAGTACCCGCAAAAATGGCGGCTCTCCGGATTGCCCTCGTCTCTCACGCAGGGCGACAGTTTCGCGTACTGGCCAGACCCCCAGTCAAAACCGTTCAGTCGTCTTGTCCACACGGTTCGCTCCGAGGATGTGCAACCTCTATCTTCCCAGGAATCGTTGCCCCACAGGGCCGTGTTTACGCTTGCTGGGTAAAGTTGCATCTGGGCTGCCCGGTCTTGAAAAGCGGACCGTTCCCGTGCCAGTTTGCTGTTGGTAAGGTCTATTACCCGGGCAATCCCAACCAGGGCAATCGCAAACGCTGCCATAAGCAGAGCGAACATCACCAGAACCTGTCCGCTTTCCTGTTCTATCCTCCTTTCTGTCCTTCTTCTTTGCATTCTGACCTCCCAATTGGGCTAATAATCACACCACTCCAGTCGCCATCCCCCATCGGGCGCATTTACGAGGGAAAGGACGGCAAAATACCGCCAGGAGTCCTGCGTGTTTCCCCTGGGGGATGGCTCGTCCGCTCCAGTACATCCTCCGGCTGAAACCCCAATCCACCAGCCAAGCATACCTGGATAGGTGGAACTGGCAATCCTGTAGACCCCCAGCTGGTCCCTCCTTGTGAATCCAAGCCCCTGTGGGACCCCGAACTCCGACACGACGAGCGGGGTGTCGTGCATGTAATCCGACAGGGCGCTTCGCACATTGCTCATAACGGTGTGGATGTTGTTGATTTCATCCGGGGGGTAGTACTGATGGGATGCGTAGATAATCCGGATATAGCGGTTGCCTGGCGCATATATGCCCTGCATTTTGACGGGAGCAACCCTCCCCCCGAAGATGCTGTTGCCACACCCCTGCAGGTATCGCCGCAGCACCTCCCTATCCAGCTCCCACATCGTCGGCGCCGGGATAACCATTCCGATTGGGAGCTCTGTCCGCAGATACGCGCTGTGAACATCCAATCCGCTGAGCTTCTGCGACAGCAGGAGGATGGAGGAGCATATGATGTATCCCAGCCGATACGCCTGTTCGGGGTTGATGAGTTTCACGTCGTTTTCCAGAACCTCCGGATTGTCAAACAGCGCGCGGCAGAGGCCGCTGTGTTCGCATCCTGTATCCGCCCACTCCCCGAAATAATTCGGCTCGTTCACAATCTGGACGAACCAGGAAGGGTTCGCGGCGATGATTTCGCTCATCGTCACCCCGCCCATATGAGGGTAATATATCGCCAGGAAGTCCGGGTGGAGTGGCAGAGGCGTTTCCCTCCACGTGTCCATCCAGGCAAAAGCATTCCCCACCGTGCTGTCAAAAGCCTCCCGGTACAGGTACAGGAAGCGTTCGTCGCTCACCATGGGCGAATCGCAGGAAATCGGGTCCGATATGGAGTTTTCCAGCCACCAGGCAGCGCATCGGCCTGCCAGGCGGTCGTACAAATCGGTGGGGATGTGGGAATAGACCCGGAAAATAACCCTGGTAAATCCGAATTCGGTGAGGTATTGCACCAGCGTGCCCAGGTATGCCGGGTCCTGTGCCTCTCTCTCGTCAAGCAGGACGGTTATGAAAGAGGTCGTCTGGGAGAAAACCAGGAAGACCTCGCGGAATGTCTTCAGCAATTCGCGGCGGTTTTCTGTCGTGTACTGCGACAACGGAATGGCATTTAAGTGCACACCCCCCTCCCGCAGAACCCCGCTCCAGGACAGGGACTGGGGGAGGCTCTCGTAGGCACGATTGTCAACAAGCGGTTGCGACTCGCGGTAAAACAGCGAATATCTTTCGGGAGGGGGCCGCAAATAAATGCTCATCCCCACCAGCAGCGCGATTGTGGCGAGGAGAACCTTGTTCACATCCTTCCGTCGCATATTGCCCTTCTATAAATTGGGCCAGAACCTGTACATCACCAACCGCCCCTCGTCGTTGTAGGTTTTGGGGCTCCTGTAAATGAGCACGTACATCAACAGGGCCCCGATAACCAGGAGCAACCGGACAAACATATTCATATGCTTCACAGCAGCAGCGAGGAGGATGAAAGCGAGACCGAGGATCGCGTTGATTTGCAGGTAGGTCGCCAGGGTCCCAAAGAACAGCGGGAGCATGGCGGGGACGAAAATCCACCACCAGCTAAACAGGGGTTTTAAAAAGAAGTCGTCGGGTGGAACGGAGATTTCGTCGCGGAGAATGTTCAACATACCAGCCTCCTTATGGTGTGGTGACAAACAGGGAAATTGGCACTGTGTTCGTTATAACGGGCACAGAGTGCCTCTGCACGAAATCCGCAATGCTTCCCGGTTGAATGCCGATGTTTCCCAGAAAGCCGATGAGCCCTGACGGGTCATAGTCGCGGGGGTTCACCGGTAGCAACTCCAGCTGAATCGTGACGGAAGCAAACGCAATTCCTATCACGAGCATCATTAATGCGAAGAAGGTGGTCAGGAAGTCAAGTTGCTTCACCAGGAAGCGTCCTGCGCGATAAAAGACAACAACGACTGCAATTACAGCCGCGACACTAATGATGAAGTCCAGGATTCTTGCCAGCATAGCCAGCACCGTCTATTGACAGAGAGGAGTTCCGTGGCCGGTCACAATGGCGGAGACGAAGTAAATCATCACGTTCAGCAACGTGCCCACCCCTACGTTCACGATGAAACCCAGAATTGTCCCCACCACGGACCTGACGCCCTCCACCTGCAAGGCGATGGCAATCGCCAGGAGCGGCGCTGTACGGGCAAAGGCATCCTGAAAGCTTACTGCCCCGAAGAAGCCCGTCTCTGCAACAGCACCATACCCGCGGCCATAACCACCCCGGCCCATTCCCATCCCCATCCCCATACCGGTGGCGGTATCGCTGCGTCCGAAAACGGAGCCGACTGCGGTGGTGAACCGCTCCAGCAGGGTGAACATCGGAGACAGGACGTTGATGAGGTAGCTCGCAACCCGGACAACAGCCAGAATTACGACAAGCGCGGAGACGATTCGGGATGCCTCGGGCGTGTTCAGCAAAACCCCCAGCAGGCTTGAGCCGACGTTGGACACACACTCGTCCCTAAACGCATTGGAAAGCACGGCTGCAATGGAGAAATCCGTGCCGGGGGCATATCCGAAGATAGCTACCATCATGTTGTACATTAACCGTGCCATGTAGCGGAGCGTTTGCACCAGGACTTCTACAGACATCTCTTCACCTCCTAATGGCTAATGGCTAATGGCTATTCACAAAGTCCCAGATTTCCTGGGGAATCGTCCACTCATCCCCGTTGGTTCTGTAAAACAGAATCGCCCGCGGGGAGAGGCGCAGGACGAAACCGGTACAGGCAGACAGCCAGTTTTCCGGAACATCGGAAGGCCACCCCAGGCTGGGGCTGAGGGCCCCGGCGGGCGTGTAACGATGGATGCCGAATTCCGTGATGTACAGCGGCAGATGCCGGAAACGCGCAGGAATCGCCTCCTTCAGCCTTATCGCAGCCCAGACGTCCCAGTGTGTCCCCGCGTTCGTCAGTGGCTGCGGCACGACGCAGGATTCCCCCGCGTCTGAAAAACTGTACAGGTGCAGGCTTATACCATCGCACATGGCGATTCCCTCCAGGAGTCTCTTCTGGTACTCATCCGCCTTCATCAACGCATCGTTGTAAGGGTCAACGGCTCCGGGAATCACCTGGGCTGTTGGCAGAACGCTCTTGACCTCCCTGTAAACGATGTTGAAGATTTCCGCGTATGTCGTTGGGGATATGGGTTGACCCCAGGGCCATTCCCGCGGGTTGTTCATCTCGTTCCCGACGACAACGACAGGCCCAGCCGGAGGGCTGGGCTTATCAGGGACAAGATATAATCGCACGTGGGTTGCAACAGTCCGTGCGAAGTCGTCGTACAGTTCTTCGCTGGGGGGGACTGTGCCCGAACCATTGAAGCCGTAGTCGTACCGGACAATCAAACCGTACCGCTGCTGCAAGTTCTGGTACAGCAAGCGGTCATCCGCGGAGAAATTCCGCTCCACGTTCTCAGGGGACGCGCCAACATAATTGACAATCAGCACCCACCTGTCGGGTGCTAATTGATGAAACGGCGTGTCGTGCAAACCGGCCCCGTGCACCCCGAATCTGGATGTGGCAGTCCCCAGACACCGGGCGTATTGACAGAGAGCCGTTGCCGTTGAAACCGGTGTGGGTGTGGGGGATGGGGCGGGTGTGGGGGATGGGGTGGATAGCGCTGGAGTCAGCGCAAGGGGAATACGCACAACATCACTGCTGACGCTGTGAAAAGACGTTTTCCCTTCCCCCTGCGAAACCTGGCAGTAAAAAACTGGTACCACGGTTGCCTGAACCTCACCCCCCATTATATCATTCACAAAGAGCGATGTCAATGAGAGATAGCAGAGAATGGCCACACCCGACAGGATGCAGAGGCGAAGGCGCTTATTCACTCCTGGCCCAGATGTTTCCGAACGCATTCCGGATTTCATTCCAGTACTCCCGCATCAAGACGGAACTGCGTGAGGATATCACCGAATTGAAAGCATCGGGTATTGTTCCTCTGGAGGAGGGCCGACAGTGGATACCGGGAACCCGTTTGTCATATATTTGACATTCCCCCCCGTGGTTTTCATATGCGGAGTTCGTGGTGTCGTGAATGCCGGGATGATAATCCGGCAGGTCATCGCCCGTCCAGTCCGTCGTCGGCGTGAAGTATTCTGCGCTCCCATATGAGCCCGGGGGCCAGCTGTGTCCAGCCCAGCTTTCCGGCAGGGATGCCGTGTCCCCTCCCAGGAGAGCCCCACCCCAGAAAACCAGGGCGGGGTCAACCATCCTGTGGACGAAATGCGAATACAGCCCCCAGTGGCACTGCCTTGCGGCACAGATGGATGTGTTCTCCAGCGTGGTTGGGGAATGGATAAACGTGGGGGCGCTTTTCCTGAATTCATTCACGAGAGCAATGGCCTCCCCGCGGGTGAGGATGGCTGTTTGCCAGTGGCAGTGTGGGGTGGAAGCGCCCGCGTATCCGGGAGTCACACCGCACATCGCGAATGCCTCCCCGGGCCAGATGACCAGAGACGCATCACATTCGTAAGGCAAAAGCCATCTGTCCCCGCGCCTGCAAGCACCGGTTGAATGATACAGGCTGGCAGCGCGATATATCTTCGTCCCCGGCACCTCCGATGCGACGTGAATGCCGCCGATGACGAGGGCGTATTCCTTCGTGTCTTCCAGGTCCACCGCGGGGTCAAAAAACAGGTCAAAGTGGTGAATGGCCAGCTCCAAACGGCTGTTCATATCCAGAGAGGTGTCCCAGACCTCGTCCGCCATAAACAGGGGGCATAATACGTACGCGCTCCCGCCGACAACGTTGATTGGGAAACAGACAGCCCCCTGTGTGCGGATGCAGGGTATGCAAACACCATCGCGGTTCACCAGACTGCGCCAGGACGTGTCGTGTCCCTCGTGAAAGCGATTTCCCCGGAAATACCCGGCCGTATATCCGAACGCTGCGGTGTGCCTTGTGCCTGTCGGCCAGGCGGTGGAAGCCACTGTGGATGAGATAAACGTCATCACCCCTCTCCCCCATCCGCCCGAACTATCCTCTTCAGGGTACAGAAAGGCGATTCCGGACTGACCGGGTTCGGGCATCTGGGCGACGCGACCGAAACGGAAATTCCCCAGCTCCATCGTCCCGCCCCCGTAGGGGTCACGGATTGTCGTGGTAAACACATCGTTGAACTCAAACTCCGGATAGACGTGAAGGGGGAGCGGAGTCCTGCAGAGCCTCGGGGAGAACGGGAAACAGGAGAATGCCGACGGGTACATACAGTCCAGCGAGGGCACAGCGTTGCTGGACAGCGAGAAATAGTCCCAAATGCCCAAAGGCTCCAGCGGGTAATATATGCCAGTACACGCATAAGCGCCCGGTATGCAGGTGGATTGACTGACCGCATAAGCGGCAGCCACGGTCCTCCGATGACGTACAACAATCGGCCCGTCCGGAGAACTGTTGGCAGATGAGAGTTTCGCGAGTAAAATGAAAAAGAACAAGGAGGCAGAAAGGATGAAAAGCATCACGTTGCGGGTTCTGCTCGCTATCCTTTTTCCCCGGAAAATCAACAACCTGATTGACCTGCTCATATCAAGCCTCGTCGTTGTAGGCGATGAGGTGGAGGGATTTTATAACTCCAGCAGCAACTTCGTTGTACTCCGTGTCCTCCCCGCGTCCCTATCAGTGGCCGACATCTACGCCCTGATTGAGAACCTCCTCCAGGAGTACGTGGTGGGCATTCACGTCGTTGCGGAGACGATGGAGCACCCCGTCGTCGGCCCCGTGCATAGACCACAGAAGCTGCTGCTGACCTGCGAGATTCCCCGGGAGCGCCGCAACGTACCGGAAGTGATAATGAATTTGCCCAGGCTCTCGCTGGAGGACTTCAAGGGATACTATCCGCCCTTCTACGAGATGCCCGGACATATCGGCTTGCTCCCTTAGGCCAGGCCCTGTAAACCACCATACAGGGACATACATTCAGTAGCTGTCATACCGCATATAGGCGGTATAACTGCGGTGAGGACTGATGGAGACTTCCCCGTACAGGGGGACGAAAATGCGGTAATTCATCCGACCTGTGCACACGATGTTCTGGCCGATGAGATGCCCGAACAGGGCGGGAATGCGGGACAGATATAAAACACCGGAGTCGGACGGAGTCAAAGTAACGCTGGTGTTCGGGAGAGAGACCACGATGCTGTAATTCCTGAGGGTCAGATTAACCTCGTACCCCCTGAATCCACCATGAACCCCTCCCCAGACGTAAACGTCAGGGGCGGGGGTTTCCGCGTACAATTCACAAACCATTGCGGTTATTCCGGCGAGCGGGGTCGTGAGGAAAAACATTTGAGCGCTCAGGATCGCGGCAATGGAAAGCAAAAGCAGTGAGCTCACCATCAGTCCCGTCTCTACCAGTGCCTGGCCCCGAACCCTTGCCCTCCACAAAGCCCTCATCATTCACCTCCTCATTTATGGCGTTACCAGGCCGTATGACAGCCCAGCGATTAAAAGCACGACAAACAGCATCAATGCGACTGCGCAGGATGTAATCAGGACGAGTGTGGCATTGGTGAGGCGCTTGTTCACCCAGCCAGCCATTGTGGCTGCAGCGAGGGCAATTGTGTCCTCCCTCGCCCTGTACAGACTCAATGCCCCGGACGCAAAGTACGGGTCTATCCTGCTGCACAGTCGGAGCTGTTCCATGAGCACACCATGTGCATCAACCACGAACATCTCGGCCAGCTTTTTCTTACCCAGGGCAGCGAAAACGGCGGGGAGACTGGCTACAGTTCCCTGAGATTCCGGGGCTGCACCAGCGATTACGACGCTGAAGGTGCTTGGCCATCTTCTGGCGAAGTCATAGATTTCATTCCAGGGACGGTTGCGCCACCGGAAAACCAGCAGACTCAACAGTCCGGCGAAAGCGACGGCCAGGATGAGGTAAAAGTTCCGCACCGCTGTGGATATGAAGATGGTGAAAGCGATTGTCACAACAGAAACAAGGGCGACAAACGTCCGCTTGTGCAGGGCAAAGGCCTCCCTGGTGGTCAGAAGAATCGCCGCGTACAGGAGCAGAAGGATTCCGATATAGTATGCTTCCACCATAATATCCATCCTATGCAAAAAGGATTCTGCGGGCGATATACTGAAGCAGCAGGGAAATCCCAAGCAAGATGATGTTCACAGTTGTGTATACCGTGTCGGTGGCGAACAACGGCGCTGCAATGAGCAGCACAACGGAAACTATCGCGGGATAGATGTAAACAAACATCCGCAGGAGGCTCGTTTGTCTGTAGTTTTCCTCAAGCGTTGTGCCCAGCGCGCGAATAACAGCCTGAACAAACGGCTTCTGCGATTCCGAAATGTATGGCAGCCGTGCCAGAATCAAGGCATAAGGGGTATATCTGGCCGTCAGGTTTATGAATTCGGCTGCGCTGATTTTCTCCTCCACCAGCAGGTCATAGGGCTTCTGAACGAAAGGCGGAAAACCCTTGTACAGACGGGGGTTGCCCAGGGCCATAGCAATCTGGTCTGGCGTTACCCTTGGACGCCTCAGTTCCGAAATCCGGGCGAGGAGCGCAATCAGCGGCATTGGCAACCTGAATTTGTGACAGAGATAAATCCACAGGCAGACAATCAGGTATTTGTACCCCGAAACCGCAAAACGGGCCAGGGCTCGTTTGATCGCGACGCTGTGAAACGGCCTCATTTGATGTTCAACGAGAAGATAGAAGCCAGCAGCCGCCATCACCATAATGATGACCGGAGCGGTGCTCATCGGTATGGATGGCATCATTTACTCCCCCCGTTTCCGGAAATCATTGTGAAAATGATTCTGTTCACCGCGCTGGGGTCGCAGGACCGAACAACGACACCAAGGTCGTCATTGTATTGCGCCACAAACAGACAATCCGATGTCCTTTGCTCCACGCTGTCCCCGCCAGTACGGAAAAGGGCAACGTAACTGGATGAGCGAATGGCCTCATCCAGCGAGTCAAAAACGGGCGGTTCGGACGTGGGCAGAGGCACATCCACGCGCCGATAGACGGCCTCCGGCGAGAATGCAAAAAGCACCCCAGCCAGAAACGCCAGTATGCTCACCAGGATTCTGAGCACCAGGGGTCTACCACTCTCCATTGACCTCAACGACTGAGGGTTCTATCGCCAGAGTGGGCTCTTCGCCCTTCGGTGGACGACCGCGACGTCCACCCGGCAGCCTTGGGGCAGGAAGCCCTTCTTGCTCCTCGTCGGAGGGGTTGTAGCCCAGCAAATCCTGAGTCTCCCGCCGGGCCTGCTCCAGGGCGTTAAGGGCGTCCTGAATCTGCTTCCGGGCTCGTTCAACCTCGTTCAGAAGGGATACAAGGGTTTGTTCAATCTGCTTTATCATTTTCACTTCCCTCCATAGGCTTCTGCTATGACATCTTGCAGCCGGGGGGCAGCAACCTCCTTCGGCAGTTGCAGGAACACCGGAGGCGCGTTCGGTTGTATCCTGAAAATCGGGAAGTGCCGGACCCCCGGCTCAATATACTCCACACTCGCAATCGTATTTGCACCGGGCATGCTTATCAGCAGTGCACGCGGCAACCCCCATTCGGTCAGGTAATTCCCGCGAATCAGCACGTCAGCCGGGACATGCACTGTCGTCAACAGACAAACCCCTGCACTCCCCACGGCGCGGAAAAAGGATTCCGTCATTTCGCCGATGTTCTCCTGCAGGACAACGACCTGGGGGTTCACCGTGCGCACTATTATGGATGCCGCATGGAGGACGGCACGGTATTCCGTCTCGCTGGGGTATTCGGGCGAGAGATTGATTAACGAGGCGAATTGACGTCTTTGAGACAGCAGCACCCCCAGTTCGGGATACAGTTCCACAACAATCACCGTCCCGAACTGGGAGATGATGCTGAACAGAATGGCAGCGAGAAACGATGTTTTCCCGGAACCGGATGCCCCGGAAATGATGACCGGGACATTGTCCTGAATCGCTGCTGAGACAACGCTTCGCGCAAATCTCCCGATGTGGACGCGGTATGACCCTTTGAACTCCGTCATCCATTTCAGGTAATTTGATGTCGCCGCATCTATTTTGTCAAAGAGCTCCTCCGGTTCGGTTTTATACAGCGGGGGACGGCGTCCGTAGCATAGAATCTCTTTCTGCCCCGTGAGGCAAAAGCCAATGCGCCCCCATTCCCCCGTCCTATCGTCCGCGTAGTGGGTGTACTGTGGAAACTGCCCCAGCACCGGGGTGCTGCTTTCCTTCAGTTCCATCAAGTACGAGCTATTGGAGACGTTCACACCGACCGTAACGACCTGGGAGGTCCCGGTCGTGTAAGGGGAGATGTGTCCCTGGCCAATCAGGCTGTCGCCCATCGGGAACAATACAAAACAGAACTCAAATGCCTCCCGCAACGCGTCAACAATATTCTGGTCGTTCAATTCCAGGTCCCGCATCACCATTACTCCTCAGGTGCTGGGGCGGTCGGTGTGACTTCTGTCGGTGGTGCGCTTTCCGTCGGTGCAACGGGCACTCCCTCAGGCTGGAAAACGGAAGGCGAGGGCGGATTCCCCTCAGGAACCCCCAGGAGCTGGGGAGCGAGGGTTATATCCCGTCCGATATAGACGATGTGTTCCGTTAGTTGGGGCCAGGCGCCCAGGATGTCCGTGAAGCCGAGGGGAACCACCATTGACCCCTCGCCAATTGACCCCGCTGGAATGACAACCCTGCTTGATTGCAGCGCGGCAACGACCACACTGGACTCAGGCGAGGGATAGATTGGACGGGAAAAGCAAAGCACCACAACACTCCCTGCCTGCAGGACGGTTGAGGTGATGGAGGGGGTGGGCAAAGGGATTGCCGTCTCCCTCTCTTCCGGTGTGTAGGGGAAGCTCAGGCAGAACTCGGAAAAACGGCTCGCTTCTGGCACATATTCACCCGGGATGACAAAGTACTCCCCCTCGCCCAGCACCCGGAAGGTGTTCGTGCAAACCGGGGACAGGTATGACAAATCCGTGGTGGCAACAACCGCCCCCCCTTCCGGGAAGACACAGTTGCCAAGTGCCCCGATTCCACCTATGTTTCTCCCCAGCGCGGAGAACGCGGAGGAAACCGGTATCTCCACACGCAATGGCCGGATGCAGGGCTTGTATGTGTCCAGAATCACCCAGGCGGGCCTGTTCTCGCAGGCCCAGACGTATATGTGGGTGCCGATGTATTGCTGTCGCTCCCGCTCCATGGCCGTGATTCTCGTCAGGAGATACGCACTGAGCGCGATGGCAACAAGCATGAGAAAGAAACCAAGGAGCATGCTGCCTCTTTTGATGAAAAATATTCTCAGCTTTACCAGTCTCATTGTGCCCCCTTGTCTATCTCTATTATTTGAGTTGTCGCGGCAATTCTCATCAGGTCCTCCCCGGAGGACGAGGATAAAAACAGACGGATTAAGGCGGCTGTAATTCCCAGGATGGCCAAAAGGGCCGGGACACTCCCACCTGTGATCGCGATGAGGTAATCGACCGTCTCATCCAGGCGCTCACCGTCCATCAATCCTCCTCCGGGCGAATCAGGACGGCGCGGACAACTCTCCCATCCGGCATCACCTGCCCATCCGCCAGAGCGCCTGGCGGATGAACAGCAAGCACAGCAAGCCCGGACGCGTGCGGAAAAACGTAAATCATTGAAGGCGCTAACTGCTCCACCATGTCGGTCAACTTGATGTTTACACGCCGAACTTTCATCCGGTCACCTCCAGAATCGCCTTCTCCAGGTCTCGCCACCCGCCAGAATACAACCTGATTTTGCCGCTGAGGGGCAGTAAAGCCCGTGGTATCTTGCGGGTTGAGAGCAGGACGGCAGGCTGATGGAGAGAGACCTGCTGTAAGACCTGCTGCAGGGACGTGATTGTTGACACATCCACGAAGAAGACCGCCCTCTGCCCCTTCTGGGGATTATACTGCACCCAGGTTATCTGAACAACTCGCAACCGGTGCTTTCTCTGTACGGATGCAATAACATCTGTCACCCATTGCTCCGGTGGAAAACCGACCAGAATCACGGGCTGAGACCAGCCGTAAGGGCCCGTCCCTTGCGGAACAACAGCCACCTCCTCACGCTGCTGTTGTTTCACCATCGCAGCAGCATCCCCTTCGGGAACCTCCTGCGGAGATGGGGGTGGAACAACGGCCTCCTCTCCGGGAACCTCCTGCGGAGGCGGGGGTGGAACAACGGCCTCCTCTCCGGGAACCCCCTGCGGGGATGGGGGTGGAACAACGGCCTGAATCTCCTGTTCACTGGGGCGAGGGGTTTCCGGACCCGTCTCAGATGATACCGGGGGTGGGACTGGGGTTTCCCTCCTGCTTTTGAATGGGAAGGAAAGGAGCTTTTTCGGTTCTCTTCGCCCCGATGCCAGAATCCCGGATGGGGAAGGAAGAGGCTTTTTCGGCTCTTCTTGCCCCGGTGCCAGAACCCTGGGCGGCTTTGGCGTCCCTTTTGCTCTCAGTGCAGCGCGGGCTTTGATGTACCTATCAATGACGGCGGGAAATTCCTGAGCGTCCACCGGGGTAATATATGATGCGACAATCTCCGGCGGGATAACACCGTCGGGCCGCTTCAAATAGACTTCCGTTGCTGTCGGAAAACGAATCCAGTACTGCTTGCACAGGTCCTGCAGAAGCTTCATCCTCGGTGGCACATTTCCGAGCGCCGGAGCGACAAAAATGACGGAGTCCGTCTCGGAGTTCACCATGAGAAATTGAGCGACGCGCTGGGCCAGTTCATCCAGCGTTTCCTTCTCGCCTCCCGCGATTATATGAACCTGCGCGGGCAAACTACTGATGATTTGTCCCAACCACTTGCTGGCCACCGGGGTTATCACAAGCAGGAAGGAAGGAGATTGCTCGCTCACCATTTTCCCTCCAGACAATAGCGATTGACAGGTTTTTTCCGGTCACATTTCCGACCGGAAAAACAATGGTAAACAGATTCAGGATAAACACAGCCCAGGAAATCCGCGAGTTGGGCATAAAGATATAGCCCGCTGCGACGCAGAACAGCAGGCCGATAAGTGCTATATATTTACCAGTACCCGGCATAATAACGCTGTTCGCCAGCGCCGTCAGGAGCAGCGCGATAAGCAAGGAAAACAGGAAAGCATATCCTGCTGCCTCTTCTTCTTTGTAGAATATCTGGATGAAGAGCTCCATAACGGTCGCCCTCCTTAAATATACAGCAAAAAGGCTGCGCTGTCACCTGCAACGGGCACTGAACCGGATGGTGTCGGGCAATTCTGTCCTGCCACGCCGAAAAAGCCCCCCCGGCATTTAAACAGCGGAATCCCAGGCCTTTCTCTGAGCCTCAGCAGCAAATCCGGCATTGAAGTCCTCTATTTCCCTCAATATTCTATCCCGCGGAGGGATGGATAGCACGACCACGAACGGTTCTGCCGACTTCCGGCCCGGTTCCACGAAGACTCCCGAATACCCCTGGGTGGGCATCAGCAAATTTTCCTGAATCCCGAATGTCTCCCTGATGCGGTTGTAGATGGCTGCAGATGGTCGCATTGCGATAACGTATCTCAGCTGGTCCAGCGCTGTGGGGGAAAAGTCCTCAAAGGATTGGGACACCAGCATCACCGCGATTCCGGCAGAACGGGCAATCCGCAACAGCAACTCTATGATTTCCCGTGGAATCCGGTGTGCTTCGTCTATATATAGCAGAATCGGAGGGGCATTCTGCAGGTTCTCCCCCCGGCGAACCCTAACCACTTTCGCCCTCTGGGAAGCAGCCAGAACCAGGGAGAAGACCCACCAGGCGTAGCACGCCAGCTGGTCTTCAGGCACGTGCGATAATTTTACCACTATCCCGCCCGAAGTGATTCGCTCCAGAGTGTCATTGATGGCAGCGATGTCATCAGACAGAAGTGCCCCGCTGTATATCCCCAGACGGGACTCAATGTCCGGCTGGACCCGCAGGAGGGCATCCCTGATTCCCCGATGCATCTCCCGCAACGCCGCCGTGTTTGACAACCTCCCGGCAGACTGCTGCGCAACATCAACGACAATCTTTGTCAACAGGGACTGCATTGCCATCAGGTCCAGCATCGTCAGGGTTTTCAGCATCCTCAAGCCATTGAAAACCTCCTGCGCAGCAATCTGCACATCCGGTGTCTGTCCGCTCTCTATCACTGACTTGATAATCCACAGACCAGCACTCCCGATGCAGTAATGGGAATTCGCGAGGGAGAGGGTTTTGCAGCCGAAGATTCCCTGGTCTCCGATTGCCATTTCCCCCTTCGGGTCCACAAAGACAACGGGTGTGCCCTCGCTCATAGCGATTCGGGCGATGTACTTGGCGAGGGTTGACTTCCCGCTTCCAGTAGCGCCCACAATGGCGAGGTGCGCGCTGTTCACCGCATTCCCGATGGACAGCGCCAGCGTATAATCCCCCTCGCCGAAGGGGATTATCACCCCCGGCCCGTCAGGCCAAGGAGCGGGGATTGTCAGGTAGGGACGCGCAAGCAGCGGGCTTCCACTGTCCCGGACAAAAGCCATTACCCAGGAGATGTCGCCGAAAAGCGTCTGCAAAAAATGCGTGCTGATGGCAGGTACGAGGGTGAAACGATGAGGGGCTGCTTCCTCCCTCACGGGAGTGCCGCCCCGGGCCAATCCGGCGCAAGCGATTAATTTCACACCTGTCGCATCCCCGGTCCGCAACAGGGAAGCAATCTGCTGGATTTTCCGTTTCTGCTCCGGCATCAGAAACATCTGCATCCCCATCCGTTCCAGTTCCCGCAGAATCATTTGCCTTTTGTCTCTGGACAGGGCGTTGAGCGATGCAGCAACTACAGAAGAAATAGCGCATCGGGCGCGGGAAAACGCCTGCCAGACCGTCTCCTGAGCCTGGAACTGCGGAGGAGACAGGAGATACATCGTATACATGTTGTTGTTTACCGTCACCGTAGACCCGCTGAAAATCAGGTCCGCTACCGGGTGCTTTAGCATGTAGTATGAGTTTTTCAGAAGAGCACCCAGGGAATGACGTCGTGGCTTCATCTCTGTTTGCCCTCACTCTCGCTCGCTTCAGCCAGCAGGAACGCAACCACCACAAGGGCAACAGCAGCAATTCGCCAGTTCCTGCTGATTCTTACCTCCGTTTCAGCTGACAAAACGGGAACAGGAGGGTTGTCCACCGCCTCCGCAGGATATTCCGGGGGAGGCAGGAGGGGTGACTGGTATCGCAGATGGGGCAACGTGTATTCCTGGATTTCCACCTGAAAGTCACGGGCCGTAATGTAGCCGATGTAGCATCCCCTGAACTTTATGGTGCAGTCATCACAGAAACCCAGGACGTAATCCCCCGCGTTGTCTATAACAGCCGTTCCTCCCAGGATGATGGGCTCCCGCGTCGCCACGAAGAACAGGCGGTGCGTTCGCGTGTCCGGGCTTACATCCGGCACTACCAGCGTGGTTTCCCCACACCACATCTTCCCGTCGTATCTGGCATCGCGGAACAGAAACGCCGGACAGTAAACCGTTGCGTTTTCAAAAGTCAAAACCTCTTCCCGGCCGGAAAGACAGGCGTAATACGGGTCATCCGGCGTCTGACAGAGGCTGCACATTATGACCATCAGGAAAACAACCGCACTCATTTGGTGAACTCATACACGGGTTCTATGGCCGGTAGTCCGTCCGGCGTTGTCCTGCGCTTTGCTACCAGAACCAGCTCGCTTTTCCGAGCGACGTGGATGGCCCTGACGTATCGGAAAACAACGGATTCCCTCTCGCTGGTTTTCTCCTCCCTGCCGGGCATCTCCACAATCTCAATATCCTGCTTTCGCTGGTCAGGGGAACAGGATTGTTCCCACAGCCTTCGCGGGTAGACAGCCTGCCCCATCTCCACAAACACGCGCCAGAAATGCAGCAGCGCTTCAACCGGCATTCGCGTCGCCTGGCGAATCGTCTCAAGGATGGTATGAGGCGTTCCCTGTGCCGTTGCGAAACAGCGCTGCGTCAGAACCGGAATCTGTGACAGGGCCTGCATGATGTTTTCGCTCAGCTCGCCGATTATAATCCCCGCGTTCAGGTTGCCGGTCGCCAGTGCCTCCAGAAGGCCGGAGTCGGGCGTGTACAGGGTTGAATCAAGGAACACCCATTCCGGGAGGACCGATGTGATGTCAATATCTCCGTAGATTCCCCACAGCCCGGAAGCGAAGACCTCAACGCAGGGCACTTTTAACTTCGGATGTGTGTCGGAGATTATCTTTGACAACAGGTAGTTCAGGAAGGTGGTTTTGCCCGTCCCCGATGTCCCACAGACAATCAGCCCGGAGGGGGTTGGGGTCAGGACCTCCACCAGGTAATCCATCAGTTCCGGTGAGATGACGCGTTGCATCATCTCCGGTGTCACTGCCCGCGGTATGATTTTACGCATAGCAATCAGGATATGCTCGTTGGTTTCATCCCGCCACACCGTAACACGCAAGCGGGCAGGGATTTCCGTATCAGCAAACACAATGACGACCGTCTTACGAACTGGCAGGGAAACCTGCAACGCCTTACCCTGCTGCCAGGCATTCTCTATCACCCGCAACGTCGCCGGAATTGTCCCCTCGGCGAGCGGTACCGAGCTCACAACGGACAGCGTCTGGTCCATCCAGGCTACCGTTTCCTCTCTCCCCCGCTTCTGTGCGGTGCAGGAAAAGAGGCCCGGGTTCAGAAACGGGAAAAACAATTCCGCCTCCTCGCATCTCAGGTGCTGGAGCGTCTGCTGCATCATGGTCGTGAAATCCCTCTGGAAGGTCTGAGGCAAAACGTGCGGTGCGAGAACGAGAAGACACGGATTCCCCTGGATTCTGCTTAAAACCCGTTCCATTTCTCCTCCTTAAACCTCCTTTGCCGCTGCCCCTCGCTTCAATACCCTTTCCACATCGGGGAGGGCGATGCTGCTCAACACATCAAGCTCCTGAAAGCTGTCTGCCGTTATCTGCTCCACCACGCAGCAGGGAATTCCGGCCCGGGAAATCTCCGTCATCGCCCGGTTTGCGTCGCGATGGTTGAAGTACGCATTCACAACCAGTGTAGCCCTAACCCTCAGAACGCGCAAATTGCCAACCACGTCAAAGTACAACCGCTTTGCAGCATTGATGGCCTCCATAAAGGGCGCTAACATAATGAAGAAGTCAATCGGCGCATCGCTTCCAGCAACCTCTCTGATTTCGCTCACGTGTTTCTGCAGGGACTGCCCTATGTCCATCGTCCCCGGCAGGTCCACGACCAGATACGGCGGGGAGAGGGCTGAAAGCAATGCGGGTATATGACTGTGTGCGGATTCATCATCACCAATGCGGACTATCTTCTTGGCAAGGTCTACGGACGTGGGCAGCAGACACAGAAAAACGCTGTTGGGAGAATTCTTCCTTCGCAGCGCGTGAATCAGCAATGAGGAGAGTGGCACAACGAGCGAGTTGGAAGGCTTCTCGAAATCCATCTGCGCCTCGGGGTTGTTTACTATTCTTGAAACCTTCGCCCCGAGACCGGATACGCTTCCCTGCGGGTCCAAATCGGCGACCAGGACGTCACCATCCCGTGACAGGGCTACGGCCACTTTCGTTGCGAACAGGGTTTTTCCAACGCCACCCTTCGCCCCCATGACGAAAATGATTCTCTTCACTGGCTGCTCCGGCCGCCATATCCTCTCCACTGAGGAAAGACAAACGACGCGGACATGCGGATTGGGAGAGGCAAAGTAATAGGGAGATATGACGAAGGTGTCAACTCCCAGGTGACCCATCAGCTCCGCTATCCACATCGCATTCTGGATTGGCTCGTCCGGCGTCAGCTGGATGACAACGGGTTTGTGAAAGCTGATGCCGTGCAGATTCGTAACAAACCCCTGCATGGACTCACAGGCCTTGTCAAACAGGTAAATCATTCTCAGCCTCTCGGAATCACTTCACAACGTATATCTCCCTGGGGATTGCTGGAAACTCAAAAGCAAACACCTGTGCAGCCGGTTGTGCAAAAAAGGCAGTGCCTTCTGCTGTAAGGCAGGCACGTTTGTATCTCGCGCAGATGGCGGTTTCGCTTATCGTTATCTCCGCACCCCCCTCCGGGACAGGACAGACGTGAGCCTTCGGCTGTATTCTCACACAGTTCGGCGGAAGCAGGAGTTTCTCATTCTCCACCACTGCCTCCGCGATTCGTCCCGCTATACCCCCCATAATCAGCGCCGCCAGGAGGAGGACGAAAGGCTTCCTCAGGAGATTCCTGGCGAAACTCATAACGCCCCCCTTCAAGGCCAGGGCAGTTCTGGAGTGGGTGTTGTTGGTGTGGGGGTGGGGGTGGGAGTGGGAGTGGGAGTGGGTGTTGGAGTCGGGTTAAAAATGGCCGTTTCCTGCGCGGTTGTGGTCGTGCAGACCAGCTGCAGAGCGGGGCGGTAAACCTGGACGTTCTCCGGGAGGATACCAAGAAGGCTGTGCCCCAGGAAGTACAGAAGCCTCCTGAAAATGTTCTGCCGGTATCTGGTCAGCGTTTCGTGCGCCAGGGCCTCGCGCATAGCTTGCAGGCACAGACTCCGCTCCTCCTCCGTAATGTTGGTTTCCAGCCCCACGCACACAAAGGACACTTCCCCGTCGTGGTCAAGTGCCAGGTCGGGGTTATCTCTCCGCGTCAGCTCCTCAGGCACAACTTGCGATATCCGGGTGGTGCCCGTGACGCGAACCCGCAGGCTCAGATTCAACGAGCCCCTTCGCTGTGCCACGTTCAAACATTCCTCCGCGGCTATCTCCCAGGGGGTCTTCGGCTCCATCAGCGCGAAGGGCGACGGGACACTATCCACAGGAACCGTTCCAGTAAGTGGCGCGGTGGCTATTATTGCAGCAATCTGCTGCCTCGCGGTAAAGTGCCTCAAGCCGAGGGTATCATAGCACTCCCCCTCCGGCGAGCACCGCACGGGGACATCGTAGGGGAACAGCGAACCAAGAGGAGGGGGGGCTATCCCCACCACGTGCGGCTGTGTTCGCATATCCGCCTTGAAGAACAGCGCTTCCACGTACTCCTGGAAGCACAGGTCTGTCACCTCGCATACATAGTTTACGACACTCATCATAAAAGAAACGACCTGTGAGTAAGCGTACAAGGGTATTGCGGATAGCCCCAGGAACGCCGTGAGCGGAACGAATGTTGTGCAGAAGAACAAACAGCACAATATGATGACCGTCTTCTTCAGCGCTCGCCAGACCCGCTTCATGAAACCTCCTCCTGCTGGATGTCTGCCTGCGCGGCTTCCGTGCGTTGTGTGGATTCGCGCACAAGCACGGCAACCCGCTGTACAGCCTCGTCGGAACTCCGCAACACGGTCCAACCGGTTGCCAGGCACATCAGGGCAAGAAGCAGCGAAGACATGGAAGTGGAAATGACCTCCTTACAAAAACCGGCAGTTCCATCGCACAGCGGTTCGTACAGCAGCAGGCTGGGGTCAACATCCTCCACGAAGAGCGTTTTGACGAAGCCACCCAACAGGCGGTCATTCTGATACTGAGCGAAAATGATTCCCGCCCCCGTGAGAGTGACAATGCTCCCGGCAAGGGCAACCAGAGCCAGCAGACGAGCAACTGGCATAAGAGCAAGATTCAGTCCGAGTACCCGCAGCATGGGTGGCAACCCCCTCCCCGATATCCCCGCTTTTCGCAGCAGAGCCGTCATAACGACAGCAGCCGTGATGAAAGGGGCTAATATTCCCAGTGCCATTGTGAACGAGTACAGCAATAAGGAGAGCGAGAATATGATGTTGCTAACGACAGCGATTGTCGCCGCAACCAGGACGACGTCCGAGAAGTACATGTAAGTGAAGTAACTGACCACCCAGGGTATCTTGTACAGAAACAGCGGCGGCGCGGGGATTTCCCCCAGCGGACGGACAATTGTCTGAAACAGCACGTTCGCAACGAGTATGAAGTAGTTGTTGAGATGCAGGTAAAACGCCACAGCAAGAGGGGCAATAATCACCGCGAAGCCACGAACGTACAGGGGGCGGTGTCTGTTCTGAATAGCCCAGACCACGCCAGTGCCGACGGATGCGGCGAGCATCAGCTTCGCCGCAGTCATGCTGATGTACACAGCACCACCCTCTATGCGAGGGTCTCCGGACGTGAAGCACAGAACAGACAGTTGCTCCCCGGATAGCTCCAGCAGCAGCCTGGCGATTGCCATGCTGGCAACCTGCAGGAGATAGGCCAGCATCGCCAGCATCGCCAGCACGAGGCTTGGAATGGCGCGAATCAGTATGGACAGCAGGTACTCCAGAATGCTCATCCGATTCCCCCTGTGTTTGCTTTGTCATCTGGCGATGTATTGAACCCCCTGGCGCAGTGTCTCTGTGACGTCCGGCCTCAGCTCGCGGTAATGTGCAATCGCTTCACTGTACTGATTCCGCACGCGGCTCAGCACGGTGGAAGAAGGAACCTGCTGGCGAAAACCGAAAAGACAGATTTCGCTGTGCTCCTTGCAGAAGCTGCTTGCGTTGATGCCTGAACCCTCCAGCAGGAGAATCAGCGCTGCCAGGATTTGCTTGTCCGTGTGAATGCGGGTCGTCTCCCTCAAGTAATCTACAAAATCCTGGACGCTGGCATCAATAAGATACCCCAACTGGGGCAGCTGGGTGTTTATTCGCCTCTCTCGCTCCGGCAGGAAGATGGCAATAGACCCGGGGTTTTCCTGCTCCAGGCAAGCCATGCCGGATTGCAGAACGCGCCGAACGACAACCTGGTTGTCCAGGTCTTCAGTGACGCCTCCGGAGAGGAGGTCAAAACTATCCTCCGGTTCATCCAATTCCTCCCGCAGCAGGCCGTATGGCGCCATTTTGAAAGCCCGGAGGTTCCTCGCCGCGTATTTCAAGCACGTGATAATCCAGGATGACAGCTTGCTCTTTCCGGGGTCGTATGTGCTGACTGCCTCATTGATGACGCGAGTGACCTCAGCGAAAACATCGTATCTGTCAAAGCCTCGCGCCAGCATCCTCTTCACCAGCGGCTGCGCGTGCGTCGCAATCTTTGCGGCTGCATCCATCGGGCTTTCCCCGCTCACGGCAAGCAGCGCGGGGGGCAGGAAGGGAAGGATGTCCGGAATTTCCACGGACGTTGCCCCTGGCCTCGGTTTGAAGATGCGGCAGAAACAGGGATACACGTGTGTCCGAACGTGCACTATGCCAGTATCCTCGTTCAGCACTTCCAGCGGGACAGTTTGGCTTACTGCTTCGCTCTCCTTGTTACACCCGGCACTGTGAATGTGCGCGCTCCACATCGGTTCGCCAGGCATCAGTACAACCGCGACCGTTGCGAGGTTGTACCGGTGCTTTCTGTTGCGAGCCAGCAGCACCTGCCGGAGTGCGGGGCTGTCAGCCTCCGCGCAGGAGCTCTTCACCTCCAGCAGGACTGGGCGATAGTCACCCCTGGGGACCCCGTCCTCGGCTGGCTCCTCCAGGACGATGGCGACCAGGTCGCACGAGTAATTCCCCCGTGCTCCCGACCGCTTCATCCTCTGGCATTCCAGCCCCAGAGTGTTCCTCACGACTGCCTCCACGACGGCCTCGCCAATGTCTCCAATGAGATGGGAGATTTCCGCCTTTTTTGTCATCGCGCCCCCCGTATGGTGTATCTTCCTGAAGGCAGCGAGCGGAACAACGCTGACACGCGCCTCAGAGCGCGAAGGTTTCCCCAGGGGGAGAGGATATCGCCGTCTTTGACAACGACCTCGTGGACATTCTCAAACCTGGCCCGATACCCCAGGGTCATTGGCAGGTGGGAACGGTCCCAGAGTTCCCGCTCCCTGAAGAGCGCATCCGTCGCCAGGATGCGGACGGCCCAGGCATATGCGGAAGGCATCTTGACAGTATATCCCCCCGGCTCTATTCTGCGGCTGACAAAGTCCTCCGTAAAAACGGGGAAATCCGCACCGGTGTATCCGCTGTAGTAGAGTTCAATGTACGGCACGCGTTGGAACCGCACCTTCAGCCAGGGGTAGAGGAATCTCTTTGCCCCCGGTCGGCCCAGGGCGAATAGTTGCGCGATATCGTGAATACTGAGGGGCTTCCCAGCCTTCCAGGCGGATGCGCAGATTGGGGCATAGAACACGGAGCGCAGGTGCGGCAGGTGGACAGTCGCATCAGCGGCGATGCTGTCCGGTATGACTACTTTCCTGTTCGCGAAGATGGACAAGCCGGGGTCGGGCTGAACTTCCAGAAACCCGGCGTCAAGGAAGCTGGAGATGTCAATCTTGAACGAAAACCCTCCCCGCACGAGCCCCCACGAGGCGAGTTTCTTGCTCAGGGTGGTCAGCGCCTCTGGGGACAATTCCGATATAACGGGGAGGGGAATTTGCAGTTCTTTCAGACCTCGGATTGCCGCGCCTGGGGGTAGGGAGATTCTGTCCTCGCCGAACACTTCCATTGCGCACAGCAGTGCCCGGTGAATATCGCTGACCCCGATGTCTATGTCGCGCTCCTCAGGGGGTTTTCTGTGCCACAAAGAGAGGGGAGGGTCGGGCAGGGGTTTATCGCAGAAAAACGGGGTTGCCTGCTGGAGCTGTGGCAGGGCGAAAAAGGCGCTGCCACGGAGGTGGATGACAACTCCTTCTGCTTGCAGCCTTTGCAAATAGGTGAGGATGGGGGACGAACGTTCTGATGCCGCGCGAGATGTCTCCTGCATAGTTGACAATCATACTATGGAGATGAACGGGGACGAACGTTCTGATGCCGCGCGAGATGTCTCCTGCGCCGGATTCATCCATTCCCCTCCATAGGGGGCTTTCCCCTTTGTTCGGGTGTTATTATACCACAAGAGGCAGGAATGTGGAAAACAGATGTCCCGCTGCAGCCCCTTTCACCTGGCCTGCTTGGGGAAGATGGGACGGCTTCACCCATCGTCAGCCCGAAGGAGCAGCGCTACCCCCAGCCACTTCGCCCTGGCACCTCCGGCATTTGCTGCCAGAGTACACCATCAAGTAGCCGACTGCCGCTGGCCCATCGTTTGAAGAAGAATGGGACACCGACAGAGAGGCATTGATCGCGAATCCGGATGGCCCATTCTCGTTTCATCGGACGCGCGCCCGGGCCGGTTTCCGCGCCAACGATTACCCAGTCTATTCCCTGGAGGTCCAAGCGGATAGGCCCCAGCAATGGCTCAAGGGAAAGGAACTTCACCCGCGCGTTGCATCGGCGCAAGATGTCAACGCGATGGAGATAATCCGCGCTCTCAACCGTGACCCCCATCCAGACATTTGGGGGCCACGGCAGAACCGGATTCAGGGAAATGAGGCGCTCCGGCCGCTTGGTCAGGACCTGGAAAGTGTGCTGTGGCGCCTGCAACATTACCCCAAAAGCCTGGACAATGAAATCATCAGGCACTTCGGGGTGAAACAAGTCAGACATTGAGTTGACAAAAACGAGGCGGGGTTTCCGCCACCGGAGGGGCGCTTCCAGCAGGTCCTCGTGGATGGTGACCCGGAACCCGTTGCGATAGCGCGGGTGACCGGCTGCTTGCAAACGCAGCGCAAACCGCTCGGCGTAGCAATGCGCACACCCAGCGCTAATTTTCGTGCATCCTGTCACCGGATTCCAGGTTGCTTGTGTCCACTCTATTTTTGTTTTGCTCATTTCATCTCACTCTGTCGGGAGCAAAAACGACGCTTGACGCTCTACCGCAACAGCAATAGCGAGAGAAAGTTCGTACGGTACACGAGCACGCTCCGCGCGGGCGCGCCCGGGAAGTTTCTCCTTAACGTGGCGGACCCGAACACTTCCCGGGTCCGGGAAATGCCCCCACAGGAAGAACGGCCCAAACTTCCTGGGGGGGCCGAGAAGCGGGCGGAGGAACCGAACAGCGCCGCAGACATTTTCTATCACCCAGTACCGCGGCTGGGCTTCCTCAATGATGCGCAAGCAAGCCAACACGACCGACAAATCCGGCTGCGGCGGAGATTTCTTGCGCAACCAGGGCATCCCCCACCTGGAAAATTCTTGACAGGGTGGGGAAGCCCAAACCAGGTCCGGGCGCGGCCCCCGCCAGGACCATTCGCAGACATCAGCCACAATGGTCGGGTTATACTCCGGGTTGATGTCCACGCGGACAACCTTCCAGCCGCGGTCTACCATCGCGGCGGAGGCGCCTCCAAGCCCGGAGCATAAGTCAACCATAAGAAACCCCTGGATTGTATCTGTCATCGCACAGGTCGGGAGTTCTGCGGCCATCGTGCACCTCCCTGGAGGCACCCCCGGCGCGACTTGAACGCGCAGCCAACGGATTAGAAGTCCGTTGCTCTATCCTCTTGAGCTACGGGGGCGGAGAAAACACGTGCCTCAGGGGTGGATGGTGGGACTTGAACCCACAGTCTCCTGGGCCACAACCAGGGGCCTTTCCCTCAGGCCACATCCACCACGCGCTACCCGTTTTGCGAAACAGTGGTACACTATACTGCAGCCATTGCTGCGCACTATTATAATACTATAATACATCATAAGGAGGCGAAATGGAAGACAAATCCGCCGGACAAGCGATGGTGGAAACGGGAATAGCTATGTTTCTCGTTCTTATGACCATTATTGCCACCACGGCGCTGATTGTCTTCGTGGTGGATGCCACGGTCATATCTTCCCGTCTGACGATACAGACACAGCGCCTTGGCGCGGGGTATAATCCCCTGTTGCCGGACGTGGTTATAATGTGCAACGGCTGCAGCTCCGCCTGCAGCTATGCCCCGTGTGGGACAATGGTATCACCGGATTTCTACAATGCGGTCGGAACGATGCTCGTGCCCATAACAACGCAGGACATCCTTAACCGAAACCTTCTTCCCCTCGTGCTGGCGGTTCAGCGCCCCTACCACTATGGATATATCGTTGTCTCCCGGGACCCGAACTTCCAGTACCCCTGACCGATTGAAACCATCCGCGTTTGTCCATCTCCGATGGCGTGGGGAAAGGACTCTCCGGCAGACAGGAGGACGCTTCCTCTTCGCGCAGAATGCCCCTTTTCCCATTGGGGCAACGCTCCCTCTGCTTCTGTCCATTGTGCGTTCCACTGCGCCAGGCACGAAATCCGGAGGTGCGCTGGGCAGTGAGCGTTCAAGTAATCTGTTGGGAGGTGCATAATGTCCGAGACAGAAATTGAGCAAATTGCTGTACCCGTGTTTGTACAGGCGATTGCACAAATCACTCAACTGCCCGTGCTCGCCGATATGGAACTCGCACGGCTGGTGCTGAATGCAAGCCTGGACATCCCCAAGAGAACCGCCCTGCTCCCCATTCGGACATTCCTGAAATCATGCGGTATCTCAAAGCAGGACATTGAGCGCCTCGTGATGGCTCTTCTCATGGGCGGTGAATTCCCACTGGTTCTGCTATTGGAAAAAGCCCCGGGGATAGTAGCGGGGTACTGGAAAGCGGTTTACTTGCAGCCCATCGCGAAAGGCATAATGTACAGCCTTTTACCGGCCCCGATGAAGGCCCGGTTTCCTTTCCCCAACAGAGTAGCATCGCAACTCTATGAGCGAATCGTTGTCGGGGAGTATCACTGGATTTCGGAGATGGATAAAAACGGATTTCCTTACGCAGCCTCCGTTCTGTGGTTTCTGTACACCTGGCATCATATGGGAGAGGACACTCCCCCCAGACTCAGCGCGAGAGCCCACCTCTGGCAGTTCACAAGCAAGTATAAAGAACTTGAGGCCGTCGTACCGGCACGGGAGACATACGACTTCGCCTGCGGGGTTGAAAGCGCATCATCGGGGATGCTTGACAAAGGCCAGGCTCTGCAGAACTGTATGTATGTGCGAGGAGTATTCGGCGCCCTGTCCCGCGGGCTCACAGCGCCCCCGGAGCGATGGGGGCTGTCATTCAAGGAGCGGGTAAGGAGAATTCTCCTCTCCTTTGAGCAGCTGTGGCGTAACAATGGCCGAAAGGGGCTGGATGCCATTGCGGCTGCCCTTATCCAGGTTACAGCAACTGGCGCCAATGAGCACTGGGGGCCACACTTTGTGCCCGTGCCCAGCATCCTCTGGGAGGTGACGGCAGAAGGGACGCCCGTTGCCCCTGCTGATGGGGGAGGGGGTGAGCAACAGGCAGGAGTTTTCGCTACAAATACACGGCTAACGGAACGGGATGTTTTACTGCTGGCCCAGAGCCTGGTGGAGAATCAGGGACGGCTAACCGGCTCGTGTTTGCACTGGAACATGTTTTTAAACATCCCGGAGGTCCCCGTGGGCTTCTGGTTCACAGCGGAGTAAATCCGACAGCCGTTTCCGTTTGCAGAGCGAACCCTACGGAAACAAAACACGGTGGATAGGATACATCCACCGTGTTTTGCGTTTTTTGGGGCAATGGCAGGCCATTTACGCCGTCTCCCGTTTTAAAACCCCTGAGTGAGCCACTCCCCCAGTTGCAGTTGCTTCTTGAGAACTGCTGCTACCACTTCTGGGGACAATGGGGATACCTGTGTCCCGAAGGCATCCCGCGACACAATCCGGACGCATTCTGGGTGAAAAGCGTTCAGCAAATCGGGACTGTGAGTCGTTAGCACTATCTGTGCCGAGCCACTGGCCCCAACGATGTGCTCGCCCAGAGCAAACAGGTTCTTAATCTGAACATATTGTTCCGGGTGTTCTATCGCTATAAGCGGACACTTGCCCTGGTGCAAGGCCATCCAGATGGCCTGCCACAAGGCTATCTGGATAGCCAGCAGGCACAGAAATCCGTCCGACTCCTGCTCCAGGTTCAGGCCGAAATCCCCGTACCAGACTTGCGCGCGCAGGTACGAGTCTTTTTCCGTAATCCGAATGTCCTGGATGGGTGTATTGTAATAATCGCTGAGGTGCTCAAGCAGGGTCTGATACCGCTCCGGGTCATTTTCCTTCAGAACGCGCAGGATGTCCAGAAGGTTGCACCCATCTTCAAAAAGCACTGGCCAATTCCAGCTCTGCTGTGGCTGCACGCTGCGAATTTCTTTGGGCGAGAAGCGGTAAAATTTCATTTGCGATAAGAATTCGTGCATCCAGGAGAAGTGAGGCGTATACATAGCAATGCTTGGCAGGGCACAAAATCTTCCGCGAGCGCGGGAGACTGTCGTTTCGGCCTCAGACGGCAACGCGAAACCCTGTGTTGTGAGTTTTCCGTCGCGAACAGTGTATGCATACCGGCTCCGTGGGTTTTGAACTTCGCCCTGTTCCTCTACTACAATTACCCCCTCCCCACGTCTGCGACCAACTGTGATGGCGAAGGCTCCCTGGGAGGATTGGCCCTGCAACGTGACACGAAAAGAAATCATACTTGCCACCGGTTGTTTTCCCACGCGCGACAAATACCCCTCCAGGTCGCTCATCACCAGCGCTCCAGTTGTTATCACCCTCCGAACCATTCTGAGGGCTCCTATTATGTTGCTCTTCCCCACACCAGTCTTCCCGACGAAAACAGTCACGGGCTGCGGGGAGAAATCCACCCTCGTGTTCACGAGTGAGCGGAAGTTCCTGACCTCAAGACTCGTTATCATAACATCTGGAGCCATTGTACTCACTCCCCACTCTGCTGTGTGGTAAGGGCGCGCGAAAACGCGCAGTTCCGCGTTTCCAATCCGCAAGGAATTCGGAATTCCGCGTTTTTCCGCGTTTTTCCGCGTTTTCGCTACGCGCGCTGCCGTCGTTGACGGGCCTGTTCCCTCTGCTCCTGCAGACTGAGGATTTCCGCGACCTCAAAGGAGACGGACACTCCCGCTTCGCTTCTCACCTGGCGCAGACGAACGCAGGGAGGGAAATATCCCATCCGTCCGTGCAGTTCTGCAATAACCAGCACGGCGATGGCGCTCAACGCCGGAGGGTTTATCACAATGGGAAGCTTCTGCCACTCCTCAGGAGCGAGCCCCACGCTATCAACCAGCTCCACCACCTGAGGGGCGAAAGCCCGGGTAATATCAAGCTGCGTGGGGACTTCAATGACTCGCTCAATCTCCCGTCCTGCGATTTTCGCAATCTTCTCCAACTGCTCAGGGGTCAGGGGGTGTGAAAAGTTAATCACAATCATTTGCCCTCCTTTCTTAAGAAGTATGGATTCGCCTGTCCTTTCAACCGGCCGCGGGGCTAATTTGCGTCCTCAAACAACTTCGGGAAAAACTCCTTCACTTCAGGACGGCTTTCACCCCCGCAGCGCATAATATCCTACCACCTCAGATTCGGCCCTGGCGAGGGCTTTCAAACCCTTCTGGATGGCCGTTTTGTACCTCTCGGACCCACTCGTTGGGCAATGGCAGGGAGAGAGCGATTTATCGCACCCTTGTTTATCCCTTTCGCCGAAAGATAATACCATTGCCGGAAAAATCGCACTTGCCAGGGGATTGCCCGTTTTTGCGGCCCTGTATCATTATCTGTATCATTATTTCAGCAATGCAGAGGAAGGAACATGGTCATCACGTTCTGCGGTTCGAAAGAAATCTTTTTCGGCATATATGGAATCTCGCTGATGAGCGACGATGCCCTGCTGGAATTGGCCGAGGAAAGACTGCTGAAGGGACAGGTCCTCTGGTTTCCCAGCAGTCCAGACCTTTCCCTGCCCGCCTTCTGGCCAGAGCTTGTGGCTAATGGATTACGAGGCGTCTTTGAGCTTGCAAACGGTCGTCCAACCTACAGCGGCTGCTTTGGTCTCAGCATAGTTTCTGTGGGGAATGAGAACATATCTATCGCCTTCTTACTGCGATACCTGACAGAGCTGATGGAGGGACAGGACCAATCCGACCAATTCCTTTTCCCCGCCCAGGTTGTGGAGATAGCTGAGGAGGAATACTGCCGGTCATCAAGTCAAAAAATACCTCCATCCATCGCTGCGGCGGCTGCTTTTGCAGCAATGTCCCGCTATGCCGGGCCGGTTTACACCCCGATGTTCGTGGCCCAGTTGATTCAGTACCAGAGGGAACAACCCGTCCGTTCAAGCGCTTCCTTTGAGGAGGACCTGAATGCGTTTATCGCACAGCCAAGCGTCCCGAACCTCTCCCGGATGTTGTCGCACATCTCACGAACCTCTCGGCTGGTTAACACGCTGGCAGACCTTTCATTGGGCGTATGGAAACATGCCTCCAGGTTCGGCCTGGATGTTTCCCCCTCGGACGCCCTTTACCTGCTGCGCTTTATGGAGCAAATTGAACCGCCCGAACTGTTCTCCTTCGCTGTGGACTTTGAGCAGAGATTTCAGAGGCTGGCCCCAGCCAGTATTGGAGTCTCCTACCTGCCCCTGCTCTCCCTCCTGGGCGCAATCGCGCTGGAGGTCGGGACCGTAAAAGGCCTCGTGGGGGGAGAAATAGAATATTCTCCGCGACCGTTGTGCTGGCTGGATTACCTCATCAGGAAAAAACAGACTCGGTGAGTACTCCCTGTCCACTGAGCAACCGGAAGGCATTCCTGGGAGGTTTTGGGGAAACAGTCCAGGATTTCTCAAATCCTGTGCACCCTACCCGTGTTTAAAGGAGGCTGAGCAAAATGAGCCTGCAGAGTGAACCTCGGGAGTCCTTTCAGACCCGCGTGGAACGACTGAAGCGGCAACTGGAGCTGGCGATTCGCTATGACCGACCGCTGCTGCTGCTGGTCATTTACGCTTCGGAGTGGGTGCGTTTGGAGGTGGAACGGGAATTGCGTCATGCATTGGGAA
>FWWL01001230.1_pt1 | contig 62521 bp, 62 predicted proteins | sample 2228331 | NCBI WGS metagenome assembly FWWL01 (sample SAMEA103939775, study PRJEB20133) | metagenome
CATCCTGGCCCACAACCTCATCCGGAGCCGGGTGCTTCTCAAAATGGCGGGGGTGGAGCTGTAGACTTCAGGTAGCACACGAAGGAATGAAAAAATGGGAGACAAAATCAAACTCTTCGGTCTAGGGCTTCTGGTTGCCCTCCTGGGCCTCCTCGCGGCCTGTGGGGGGCAGGGCGGCACCACCGGCGGGGGCGGTGGCTCCGGCGGCGGAGGGGGCGGAGGTGGAGGGAGCGGTACCCCCACCCTCGGGGTGAGCCTCAACCCCTCCAGCCTCACCCTCCAGCCTGGGGGCAGTGGAACGAGCACCCTCACCGTGGCCCGCAACGGCTTCACCGGCCCGGTGAACCTCCAGGCCAGCGGTACCATCGTAGGCAGCGGCTCCAACCAGATCCAGGTGAGCTTCAACCCCAGCCCCATCCCCTCCGGCCAGGACACCAGCAGCGTCAACGTGACCGTGGGGAATGCGGTTCCAGTCGGCCAGTACACGATCACCCTCCAGGCCTCCGGCCCGGGGGCAAACCCCGGCTCCGCTATCCTCACCGTGGAGGTCCAGGCCGGGGGCGGCGGTGGCGGCGGTGGTGGGGGCGGAACTCCCGGCACCGAGCTCTGGACAAGGCAGTTCGGAACCTTCGGTGGAGCCACGGGCGTGGCCGTAGACAGCAGCGGGAACGTCCTGGTGGTGGGGTACACCTATAGCACCCTCCCCGGCCAGACCCACGCGGGCGGTGAGGACGCCTTCGTGCGCAAGTACGACCCCAACGGCACCGAGCTCTGGACAAGGCAGTTCGGAACCAGCAGCCTCGATCAAGCCAAGGGCGTGGCCGTAGACAGCAGCGGGAATATCCTGGTGGTGGGGGAAACCGCTGGTGCTCTCCCCGGCCAGACCCAGGCGGGCAGTCGGGACGTCTTCGTGCGCAAGTACGATGCTGGCGGAAACGAGCTCTGGACAAGGCAGTTCGGAACCAGTGACTTCGATGAAGCCTATGGCGTGGCTGTAGACAGCAGCGGGAACGTCCTGGTGGTGGGGGACACCATTGGCACCTTCCCCGGCCAGACCCAGGCGGGCGGTGAGGACGCCTTCGTGCGCAAGTACGACCCCAACGGCACCGAGCTCTGGACAAGGCAGTTCGGGGCCAGTGGCCTCGGCCTCGATAACGCCCTGGACGTGGCCGTAGACAGCAACGGGAACGTCCTGGTGGTGGGGCGCACCGAAGGCACCCTCCCCGGCCAGACCGGGGCGGGCAGTCGGGACGCCTTCGTGCGCAAGTACGATGCTGGCGGAAACGAGCTCTGGACAAGGCAGTTCGGGACCAGCAGCCTCGATGAAGCCTTTGGCGTGGCCGTGGACAGCAGCGGGAATATCCTGGTGGTGGGGGCCACCAGTGGCGCCCTCCCCGGCCAGACCCACGCAGGTAATTGGGACGCCTTCGTGCGCAAGTACGACCCCAACGGCACCGAGCTCTGGACAAGGCAGTTCGGAACCAGCAGCCTCGATGACGCCTTTGGCGTGGCCGTAGACAGCAACGGGAACGTCCTGGTGGTGGGGCGCGTCTATAACGCCGCCCTCCCCGGCCAGACCCAGGCGGGCTATGGAGACGCCTTCGTGCGCAAATACGATGCCAACGGCACCGAACTCTGGACAGAACAGTTCGGAACCCTTGGCACCGATGAAGCCTCGGGCGTGGCCGCAGACAGCAGCGGGAATGTCCTGGTGGTGGGGTTCATCAACGGGAGCGCCTTCGTGCGCAAGTACAGCCCTTGAACCCAGGCTGCGGTAAAGCAGGCCCAGGCGCAAAGCCTGGGCTTTTCCCAATCTCCCCCTCCCTTGCGCCGCTATGCGGTTGGAGACTGCCCGATTTGCCTAAAGTTCCCTTCAAACAAGGTTCCCTGGGGTGGCCCCCTCGGTTCTTGCCGACCGTTCAGGAATTCAAATCCCTGGGTTCTTATCACTTTGAGCGCTTAAGCTTGACAAAGGGAGAAGGAAGAGGGGAGTTGTGCGGAGTTTAGCAAGCTGCTTCAGGAGCTAGGGAGAAAAAGTGATGATAGCTCACACACCCCTTGACCCTGGCCTTCAGGCCTCCCTAGCATGGGCCCATGCGCCTGGGCATTCTTCTTACCCCTGGTTTCCTCGAGGTTGAAGCGGCTTTGGTCATGGAGGCCGCTCGGCTTTTAGGCTGGGAGCGCTTCACCATCGCCCGGGGGCGCACCGCCTTAGAGGGCAGCGCTGGGGCGGTCTGGACCCCCAAGTACACCTTTGCGGCCCGACCCGGGCTGGATGTGCTGGTTATTCCCGGGGGCAGCCAGATGCGCAAGCTGGGGCGCGACGGCGCCTACCAAGACTGGTTGGAGGAGGTCTGGGAAAGCCTACGGGCAGTGTTTGCCGGGGCCAACGGGGCCTTGTTTTTGCTCGAGGCCGGGCGCCTTTCCGGCAGTGTGGCGGCCCACCCTGTTGCCGCGGAGGCCCTGGCCGGCACTCCCCTAAAGCGGGTGGAAGAAGGCCAGCACTGGCAGGGGAAGCTCTGCACCACCCAGGGCTACCTCGAGCTGGTTCGGGCCCTTTTAGACTGGGCTGGTTTTGCCCAGGAGGCCAGGGCCCACCTAGGCCTATAGGCCTTGCACTGTCTGAGGTAGAATGGGCCTTTGGTGTGCGGGCTGGAAAGCCTGCCCAGAGGATACCCATGGCATCGCTTGGAGTCGGAATCGTCGGTCTGCCCAACGTGGGCAAATCCACCCTGTTCAACGCCATCACCAAAGCCGGGGCTTTGGCGGCCAACTACCCTTTTGCCACCATCGACAAAAACGTGGGGGTGGTAACCCTACCCGACCCGCGCTTAGAGGCCCTACAAAAGCTCTTCGTAAAAGGCGAGCGGGTGCCGCCCATTGTGCCCACCCACGTGGAATTCGTGGACATCGCCGGGCTGGTCAAAGGGGCTCACAAGGGGGAAGGGTTGGGCAACCAGTTCCTGGCCAACATCCGCGAGGTGGCGGCCATCGCCCACGTGGTGCGCTGCTTTGAAGACCCCAATGTGGTGCATGTGGCAGGCCGGGTAGACCCTCTGGACGACCTCGAGACCATCCACACCGAGTTAGCCCTGGCCGACCTCCACACCTTAGAAAAACGCCTGGAGAAGCTGCGCAAGTCGGCCCGCAACGACAAGGACGACAAAGCCCTGCTAGAGGTCCTCGAGCCCCTAGTGGCCCACCTCTCCCAAGGCCAGCCCGCCCGCACCTTTAGCCCTGCCGAGCCCGAGCTACTCGCCAAAGCGGCCCGCGAGATGGGGCTGCTCACCTACAAGCCGGTCATCTACGTCTGCAACGTGGCCGAGGAAGACCTGCCGGATGGAGCCCAGAACCCTCACGTGGCCAAGGTACGCGAAGTCGCAGCAGGCGAAGGCGCCGAGGTGGTGGTGGTCTCGGCTAAAATCGAGGCCGAGCTGGCCGAGCTATCCGAAGCGGAGGCCACCGAGTACCGGCATACCCTGGGCCTAAAGGAATCGGGGCTCAATCGGCTGGTGCGCACGGCCTACCACACCTTAGGTCTACAAACGTTCTTTACCGCTGGCGAGAAGGAGGTGCGGGCCTGGACTATCCGCAAAGGCACCAAGGCCCCCCAGGCCGCCGGTGAGATTCACTCCGACCTCGAGCGGGGTTTTATCCGAGCCGAGGTCATCGAGTGGCACAAGCTGGTCGAGGCTGGGGGTTGGGCCCAGGCCAAAGAGAAAGGCTGGGTGCGCACCGAGGGCAAAGACTACGTGGTGCAGGACGGGGACGTACTGCTGATTCTGTTTAACGTTTAAAGCTTTGCACAAAGGGGCAATGCCCTCCCTTTACCCCCAACTGCGACTCGCTCGAGGCCGAAGGCGCGAGCAGCACTTGAAATCTCGGGTCAATCCACGGCTGCATCCTGCGGCTCGAGGCAAACCCTACACTCCCCTGGCTGGCGTTCCAGACCTGGCTCCAGCTGCGGTTTCCAGCGGGCGCAGTGAGTCCGGCGTCACTGGGTCAAGGTGATGGTGATCGGCTCGAGTGCTTGCAGGCTGTAAATCTGCCCCTGCATCCCGATACCGGTGATGTTGTCGGTAATATCGAGGTCTCCCCCACTAAGGGCACCGCTAAACGCGCTCAGCATAACCGTATAGGTGCCCGGCGCCAGCGGGGTGGGGGGATCGATCTGGGCTCGAGGCTGGAAGCTGCGTTCCGAGCCAAGGTAAAAGGCCATATCGGAAACCCCCGAACCCCCAATGCGCTGGAACGAGACCTGGTACAAAGCATTGTAGCCCGGCTGGGCCGAGCCCGAGTCGTCCCAGGTGGCGGTGAGGCTGGCCGCACTGTAGGTGCCGCCATGGCTGAGGTTGCTCCAGGCCACAGTGCCTACGGCGAAGGCCGAGCCGCTGCCATCGATGCTGCCGTTGCCATCGGCGTCAATGCTCAGGGTGTAGCGCTTGCCGGGTTCGACATCGAAGTTGTTGGCAATGTAGGCTCCCGGTACCAACTCACTAAGGATTGCGGTCTTGCCCGCATTGTCGCTGATGGTGATTTTGGCCCCGCTGGCCGGCTCGGCGTCCTCCAGATCGCCGTCGGCGTTGGGGATGCCCTTCTCGAGTTGCATGAAAGCGACCCCACCGGGCTGCAACAAAGCGGTAGCCCTGAAGAAGCCCTCGGGGGCGGGGGCCACGGGAATCGGTAGGGGGTTGGTGGCGGCAGGCCGCACCGACTGCCCCGAGGCGCCCGGACACGGCCCCGGTGTGCGGGAGTAGTTCCTGCCGTCGAGGCCGATCAGGTCGTCCTCGTAGACCTTGCCGATGTCTATGACCTTCGCGCCCGGTTTGGGAATCAGATTGCCATTGTTATCCACAAAGGTGTCGGTGTAGGTCTTGGTGGCCGTGAAGTTGACCGGCACGCCCTTTTCTATAGTGATAGAGGCTTGTCCAAGACGGTTGGTTACCGCCCGCAACCCTGGACGCGCCGTAACCACTGCGCCTGCCAGCGGCCCAAAGCGGTTGCGCACCTCGACATCCACACACTCCTGATCCTGCACGGCCGGGGCTCCGCCATACCAGGAGAAGTGGCGGATGCTGGCCCTGAGTACCGGAGTCGTGCCGTCCACACTCGAGCGCTCCACCGTGCCCTCGACAAAATCTTCCCAGCGCCCGGTCTGGGGGTTGTAGGCGTAGCAGTGAATTTTGTCACCGATGTTGTAGCGGCTGCGCAACTCCGGCGGGATGGGCAACTCGACGATGGCAGAGGAGCCAGGCTTGAGGTTGACGCGGCGGTTTTGTGAGTCCAAAATGCTGAACTCGGCAAAGGTCACCGCCCCCAGCGGGGTGGGGCTGGCACCTCCGGCAATCAGGTCGCCGGGCAGGGCCGAGTCCTCCTTGGTGGGGTCGAGGGGGGTCACCACCACGCGCAGGTTGGTATCGGTGGTGTTGAGGCTGTTGGGGCTAAAGATCACCGCGTAGGGGCCTGCCTCGGTACGCTGGAAGAGGGTGCGGGCCTGGGTGGGGTTGTAGCTCTGCTCGGCTCCTTCCTTTTTGAGGGCTATCAGCATGGCCTGGGCGCTGCTGGTGGACTCGGCCAGGCCGTGCCCGGGAGCGTAACCTGCCTTCTCCACATCCACCTTGACCAGACCCGGCGGGAGGTTTTGCAAAATGAACTCTCCCCGGCTGTCGGTGGTGGTGGTCTGGCTGCTACCCACCACCCGCACCGTCACCCCGGCCAGCCTTGCCCCCGAACCGATGTCGGTGACCAGGCCCACCACGGTGTTGGGTGCGCTCGAGCCGTTGTTCCCCCCGCCGCTGTCGCCGCTGCCACAGGCGGCCAGCAGGCCCAAAAAAATCATTCCCAGGGTTTTCTTCATACCAATCCTCCCTTACCGGGGCACCACCACCACATCGAACGAAAGGCCATCTATGGGTATGGCCTGGGTTACCTGCCTGCGCTCTAAGTCGAACACCACCAGATGCCCCTCGGTGCCGCTGCTCACGATGTAGGCCCGGCGGCCATCGGACGACAGGGCCGCGTGGGTGGGGTTGACGAAGACCCGGCCGCCCAGCTCGAGCCGGTGGTGCTCTGCTTGCCCCGAGGCCAGATCCACCAGCGAGACCGCGTTGGAGTAGTAGTTGAGCGACAGAATTTTCCCGCTGCCCACCGCCAGCAGGCCCAGCGGGCCCGGGGTGACGGTGTAGCTTTTGGGGCTTGAGCCGGGTACGTGCAGGCTGAGGGTGTCGGACTCGAAGTTGGAAACCAGCGCACCCTCCCCCCACGGCAGCACAAAGGCCGGGTCGGAGCCGGTGGGGGCCTCGAAGAGTGGGTCGAGTGTCGCTTCGTCGAGCCAGCGCACCGCGCTGGCCTCGGTGCTGGGCTGGCGTGGGCGCAGCGCCACCACCAGCCGGGAGCCGACCCGTGCCACGTCGGCGGCCTCGCTGGCCGAGCCCGAGGGCGGCAGGTTCACGGCCCGAACCACCTCGGCGCGGCCTAGGTCAATCTCGCTCAGGCGGCCCTGGCGGATGTGCGAGACGAAGAGCCGGCCATGGTCGCTGGAAAAAGCAATCCCCACCGGACGCTCACCCACGATGAAGGGCCTGGCCCCGCCGGGGTTGTGACAGGCAAAGCAACTGGTTTTTGTGAAGGCGTCCTGCTCGAAGTGGGGCTGGATCAGGCTGCCGTCGCTGCGCCGCTCGGGTACCGGCGCGGTCAGGAAGGTGCGGGAGACCAAAAGACGCTGCACATCCACCTCTGCCACCGCCTGCGAGCCCACCAGCACCACATAAACCTTGCTTTTGTCCGGGTTCAGCACCATCCGGTGAGGCAGCCCCCCCACGGTAATGCGCTGGATGGTGCGACCCTGCACCGGGTCAATTACTGCGACAGTGCTCGAGCCGGCCTGGCTCACCAGCACGTAGTGCGAGCGCTGGGGCGGGCCAGAGCAGGACACCAGCAGAACCAGAGCAAGCCAGATGGCCCCACGCACTAAGCCCCTCCCTTCAGCGCCGCTCATAGTTGCGCCAGGGGCTGCCGGTGTGGTTGTAGCAAACCGCATAACTCCAGGCGTGGCGGGGGTAAAAACAGCCCAGCATGAGGTCTTCCCGGCCCGCCGGAAGGGTATAACTCCAGCGGTAGTAGCCGGTGAGGGGCTTGAGGGTATACTCCTGCACCCCGTCACTGGTGCCGCACTCCCGCAAGCGCACGATCAAGCGGGCCTGGGTGGCCTCGAGGCGCACGTCGCCCTGATAGGTGAATTCATCGCGCTGGTTGGTGATTTTGAACAGCGCGTTGCCTCGCTCAAAGTAAATCAGGTCGCGCTTGCAAACCCCATCGAAGTTGGTTCGGACGAAGGCCAGGCCCATCTCGTAGCCCCCCTCCACAAAGCGCAAAAAGCGATACTCGCCACAACAATCGGGAAACTGGTAGACCCCGGTCTGAGGGTTGTAGAAGTTGGTCTCGCGGTAGCCCCACAGCCCCAGCATCTCAACGTAGGGGCCGTTGGTGCCCAGCTGAAACTCCGGCGGCTGGGGAGGCTGGGCCGGGTCTGCGGGCGGGGTGGGATTGAGCAGCTTGAATTTGAGCGGATAGGGGCCTCCGCTCAGCTCCATCTGCAAGCTGGTATCGAGGTCGGTCTCGTACTCGGAAAGCACAGCCTCGAAGACCACCGGGGTCAGGGGCTGGTTGAAGGAACCCGAGTTGGCGCAGTTTTGCACGTCCAGACGGCGCTCGCGGGGCCGCAGCACCAACCGGTTGTTGCTCCACTCGGCCAGGCCCACCATCTGGTCGAAGAAGCTGACCAGGCTACAGTTAGGCGAAACCCCCTGGGAGTAATGGGCAAAGTAGAACTCGCCGTTGGGCCTGACCTTGAACTGGGCCGAGTAGCCCTGGGTCATGTTAAACTCGATGCCGGTGATGGGGTTTTTGAAGTTGCCGCCGCTGGCCAGAGTGTCCTGCCAGACCCCGGCCAGTTCGAGCGGAAAGCTCCCGGTAGCGGGGGGGTTGTTGCCTCCGGGTGGATTGCCCCCCGATTCACCCCCACCACAGGCCGCCAAAAGCAGCACGGTGACCACAAGAGCAGTTTTTCTGTACATCCCGACCTCCCGTTCTAAGGGTAGAAAAGCCCGCATGACTGGTGCATGACCGGCTAGGGTTCGGCCTCCGTTTCGGCCTCTCCCAGCTCCTGCTGCAAAAACGCGGTCAGAGCGCTGGGTTCGGCAAAATAGTGGCGCTCCTCGCCCTGGCTCACCGAGGCCCGCCAGACCTCGCCCTCGGGGCTGGGCTCGTACCAGATGCGTAACACATAAACCTGGCTGGGCTTGGGATTCACCTGGCGGTCTCCTCTCTAAGACAAGGGTGGGTGTCGGCAGGAGGAGGCACTCCACCGACACCCCGAGCTTCTATTGAAGGACTACTGCCCCAGGCTGGTGGCCGCCTCGAGCTGGATATTAATGCCGCTGCGGGGAGGCTTTACCAGAATGGGCTCGCCCCGGGCATCGGCGTAGAAGCCAAACAAACCCGTCTTCGCGGCGAAAATCAGGTAGTCCCCCGGGGCCAGCCCGTCAATGCTGAAGCCTCCACTCCGACCCGTAGCCCTGATGACGGTTTCTTTGCTTTTTGACTCGTCGCAATCGTCAATAGCAGCAACATAGAAGCAGGCCACCACCACTGTGTTCTCGACGCTCATGCCCGTAGGGGCCGTCACGGTACCGGAGAATCCGCTGCCTGCCCCCCCACCACATGCGCCCAGCACCAGCAAACCCAGTAAACCCACCCGTCTCAGCAGTTGTTCCATGGCTTGTCTCCTTTCCAACCCGGGGTTGATGCCACGAGGGTAGCGAAAGCTGCATGACTGGAGGATGACTAAAAAAACACAGACCCCTACAGGGGTCTGTGGGCAGCGAGCCTTGTTCCTTAGGCCATAGCCAGGGGAAGGAAGGCAGGTTCCTGGGCCCCGACCACCTCGCCATAGAGCATGTGTGGGGTGGCCTGGCGGATAAGCACCTGGTATAGGCCCGGCCGGGGAGCCTGGGCCGCGGGTACCAGGGTGGGGTGGTTGCCCCGGGTGTGGCCTTCCGCGTAGGCCTCGTCCTTGGCTGCCCCGCGCACCAGCACCTCGAGGGTCTGCCCTACCCAGCGCTGATTTTGCTGGTAACTCCAGTGTTTTTGCCGCTCAATCAGGCGCTGCAGGCGCTCCACCTTAACCTCGCGGGGCAGGTCCTGGAAGTGCTTGTAGCTGGGGGTGCCAGGACGGGGGGAGTAGATGAACATATAGGCGCTATCGTAGCGCACCTCGTCGTAAAGCGAGAGGGTCTCCTGAAAGTCCTCCTCGGTCTCGCCGGGAAAGCCCACGATGATGTCGGTGGAAAGCACCACATCGGGCATGGCCTGGCGGATGGCCCGGATGCGGTCTAGGTACCACTCCCGCCGGTACTCCCGGCCCATGCGGCGCAGCACCCGGTTGGAGCCAGACTGTACCGGAAGATGGATGTAGCGGCAGACCTGGGGGGTTTCGGCGATGGCCGCAATCACATCGTCGGTAAAGTTGACCGGGTGGCTGGTAGTGAACTTGATGCGGGGAATGCCCACCTGCCCCACCTGGCGCAGTAGCTCAGCAAAGCTAGGGTAGCCCGGCTGATCCTTGCCATAAGAGTTCACGTTCTGACCCAAAAGGGTCACCTCTACCACTCCAGCCGCCTTGAGCTGCTCCAGTTCGCGCAGAATCAGATCAGGGTGGCGCGAGACCTCGGGGCCACGGGTAGTGGGCACAATACAGTAGGTGCAGTGGTGGTTGCAGCCGCGAATGATGCTCACAAAGGCCGAGAGGGCTCCTTTGGGCGCGGGCGGCAGATGGTGGGTTAGCTCCTCGCGGAAGGAGAGATCCCAAAAGCGGCTCTTGGCCTCGAGGGCCTTGCCTATCTCGGTGAGGGCCCCTGGGCCTAAAAGCACGTCCACCTCGAACTTGCGGGCCATCTGCTGGCCCTCCTCGAGCTGGGCCAAACAGCCCATCATGCCCACCAGAAGGGCTCGGCGCTCCTTCTCTTTGCGCAGCTCCCCCAGAAGCGAGCGCACCTTCTCCACCGGCTTGCCCCGTACCGCGCAGGTGTTGACCAAGACGAAGTCGGCCTCTTGCCAGGTATCCACAAACTCTGCGCCCAACGAGGCCAGCTCGCTTCGGACGAGGTGGGTATCGTACTCGTTCATCTGGCAGCCATAGGTAATGATGTGGGTTTTCATCTCGACCTCTGGGCCTACCGGAGGGATTCCGGGGCCACAAGCATTCAGTGTAGCAAAACCTGGCCTCAAACCCTAAGGCCCTGCTCGATCAGGCGCATCAGGCGGGGTTCTTCGGCCTCTATATTGTCGCGCAGGCGAGCGGCTGCCACGATGGGCATCCAGGCCTCGAGCTCGGCCCTATCCAAAGGGGCCAGGCTTTGGTAGTGCTCGAGGTAGGTCTGGAAAAAGAATTGCCGCTGGCGCAAAATCTCCCCCCGTGCGGGCAGGCCCGGGGGTAGTTCGCTGTAAAGCACCAGCAAGGCCGTGCGGGCTACATCAGCCAGGGGATTCCCCCGGGTGGCGTTGGGCCAGTCCACCACATACCCCCCCGTATCGGTAAGCAACACGTTCTCGGGGTGAAAGTCGCCATGGCACAAAGCGGTTCCATCGGGAAGCCGCTCGAGGTGCTCGAGCAAAGCTTCTCGTAACTCCTCTGGCAAGCGGCAGGCCTGAACCCGCTGAATCAACGAGGCTCGCTGGGAGGGAAGCTGGCCCGCGGCCTTTTGGTGGAGCTGGGGGTGCAGGCTTCCTAGCACCTGGGCAGCTAGACCCAGGCGGTTAGGGTCGGCATGGATGTACTCGGTTAGGGGAACCCCTTTGATCCAGTGAAGAACCAGGCCCCAGCGCCCCTCAACCTCGAGCACATCCTCCACCTTTGGCACAGGAGCCCCCAACAACCAGACCTGCTGGGTCAAGCGGGCTTCCAGCTCGGCATCGGCATAGCCGTACTCCGGCCAGAACAGCTTGAGCACGTAGCCATCGGCCCAGGCATAAACCTCGGCCTCTCGGCCCTGTCCTAGCCGCCTCAACGCCATACCCCTTAGGATACCCGCTTCAGGTCTAGCCTCGCCAAAGCTTGACCTTGGTATACCAAAGCCTTATACTCGGAGGGATGAGCGTTCAGGCAAAACCGCTACGGCCCCGAAGACCTGGGGTCTAGCCTGCCGCGCACCCGACCCCAGAGCCCCGCCCTCTGGGGGTTTTTCTTCGAAAGGAGGAAACCCACCCTATGGGAAAAAGCCTGTACGAAAAAGTCTGGGAGAGCCACGCCATCCGTACCCTGCCCAACGGGCAGACCCAACTTTTCATCGACACCCACCTCATCCATGAGGTCACCAGCCCGCAGGCCTTTGGAATGCTGCGCGATCTGGGCCTCAAGGTACGCTTCCCCGAGCGCACCTTTGCCACCGTGGACCACATCGTGCCCACCCACTCCCTCCTGGAACCCTTCGAAGACCCCCAGGCTGATGAGATGATCCGCCAACTGCGCAAAAACGTGCAGGAGTTCGGCATTACCTTTTTCGATGTAACCTCGGGGCAGCAGGGCATCGTGCACGTCATCGGCCCAGAGCAGGGCATCACCCAGCCGGGCATGACCATCGCCTGCGGCGACTCCCACACCTCCACCCACGGGGCTTTTGGAGCCATCGCCTTCGGCATCGGCACCACCCAGGTACGCGATGTGCTGGCCACCCAGACCATGGCCGTGAGCAAGCTCAAGGTGCGCCGCATCAATGTAAACGGCAAGCTTCAGCCCGGGGTCTACGCCAAGGACGTCATCCTACACATCATCCGAACCCTGGGGGTAAACGGGGGCCTGGGCTACGCCTACGAGTACGGCGGCAGCGTCTTCGAGCGCTTCAGCATGGAAGAGCGCATGACGGTCTGCAACATGTCCATCGAAGGAGGAGCCCGCATCGGCTATGTTAACCCCGACCAAACCACCTTCGACTACCTCAAAGGCCGGCCCTATGCCCCCAAGGGGGCTGCTTGGGACGAGGCTGTGGCCCGTTGGAAGGCCCTAGCCTCCGACCACGACGCCCATTACGACGATGTGGTGAACATCCAAGGCGAGGACATCCCCCCAACCGTCACCTGGGGCATCAACCCTGGCCAGGGCTGCGCCATCACCGACCGGGTCCCCGACCCGGCCCAGTACCCTGAAGCCCAGCGGGCCAGCCTGGAAGAGGCTCTGGCCCACATGAAGCTGCGACCTGGCCAGCCCATCAAAGGGGTTAAGGTGAATGTGGCCTTCCTGGGAAGCTGCACCAACGGGCGGCTCTCCGACTTCCGCGAGGCGGCCAAATACCTCAAGGGCCGCAAGGTGGCCCCAGGGGTGCGGGCCATCGCGGTACCGGGCTCGCAGCAGGTGGCCAAGGCCTGCGAAGAGGAAGGGATTGCAGATATCTTCCGCGAGGCCGGTTTTGAGTGGCGGGGGGCCGGCTGCTCAATGTGCTTGGCCATGAACCCCGACAAGTTGGTGGGGGATGAGCTGTGTGCCTCCTCCTCCAACCGCAACTTCAAAGGCCGCCAGGGCAGCCCTCTGGGCCGCACCGTGCTGATGTCCCCGGTGATGGTGGTGGCCGCTGCGGTCACTGGCGAGATCAGCGATGCCCGCGAGGTTTTCGGTGTAGGCGAGCTGGTAGGAGCCTGAAGTGATGGACTGCAGCCAGGCCACGCAAACCCCTACTCTCTTTTCGCAGGGGCAGGGAGCGCTTGGCCATAAGGGGGTTCGACCTTGGCAATGCTGGCGCTGATCCGCGGGGTAGCCCTGATCGCCCTTTCGGTACTGCTTTCCATCGCTACTTTAGGGGTGTGGCTTTCCAACCTCGAGGCCAACCCCGCTTTGGGCTGGGGGGTCTTCGTGCTGGGCTTCGCCCTGTGCGCAGCGGCGGCCATCGCGGGCATCTGGAGCATTCTGCGCTTTTTCAAGGACAAGGAGGAGTAAGTGTTAGAACCCATACGACAAGTCACTGGGCGGGCGGTTTACGTCCCTGGCGACGACATTGACACCGACCGCATCACCCCCGCCCGCTACCTGAAGGTGGTCACCTTCGACGGGCTGGGTGAGGCGCTGTTTTACGACGAGCGTTTTAACCCCGACGGAAGCGAAAAAGCCCACCCTCTGAACGACCCCCGCTTCAAGGGAGCGCGCATCCTGCTGGTGGGGGCCAACTTCGGCTGCGGCAGCTCGAGGGAACACTCCCCCCAGGCCATCTACCGCGCCGGCTTCCGTGCCCTCATCGGCCAAAGCTTCGCCGAGATTTTCTTTGGTAACGCCACCACCCTCTCAATAGCCTGTGTGACTGCCGCTAAGGAGGATATCCTGGCCTTGGCCCAGGCCATAGCGCAGGATCCTAGCCTCGAGGTCACGGTAGACGTGGAGCGCCTCGAGGCGCGTTATCGCGATCGCTTCTTCCCGGTAAGCCTCCCCCCCACCGCACAAAAGGCCTTGGTGGAGGGGCGCTGGGACCCTATCGCTGACCTGCTGGAAGCGGGAGAACTCATCGACCAGGCCGCAGCCCGGCTGCCCAAGGCGGTAAGGAGCTAGCATGCCCAAGATTGCCCTACTTCCCGGCGACGGCATCGGCCCCGAGGTCACCCAAGCGGCGGTAGCGGTGCTCCAGGCCGCCGACCAGGCCTATGGGCTGGGCCTCGAGTTCGAAACCTTCCCCTTTGGCGGCAACGCCATAGACGTCCACGGCGAACCCTTCCCCGAGGTCACCCGGAAAGGCTGCCTGGAGGCCGATGCCATTCTCTTGGGGGCCATTGGAGGCCCCAAGTGGGACCACGTACCGCGCCACCTGCGGGCCGAGACCGGTCTATTGGCCTTGCGCAAAGCCCACGGCCTTTTTGCCAACCTACGCCCGGCCAAGGTACTGCCGGGGCTGGAGCACCTCTCCCCTCTCAAGCCCGAGATTGCCCGGGGGGTGGATGTACTGGTCATCCGCGAGCTGACCGGGGGCATCTACTTCGGCGAACCGCGGGGTATGAGCGAGGCCGAAGGCTGGAACACCGAGCGCTATAGCAAGCTCGAGGTCGAACGCATCGCCCGGGTAGCCTTCGAGGCAGCCCGCAAGCGGCGGGGCCAGGTCTGTAGCGTGGACAAGGCCAACGTGCTCGAGGTAGGCGAGTTCTGGCGCAAGACCGTGGACGAGGTGCACCAGGACTATCCCGATGTGGCCCTGGAGCACCAGTACATAGACGCTATGGCCATGCACCTGGTCACCAAACCCAGCCGCTTCGACGTGGTGGTCACCGGCAACATCTTCGGCGACATCCTATCCGACCTGGCCAGCGTGCTGCCTGGCTCGCTGGGGCTGCTACCCTCGGCCAGCCTAGGCGAGAAAACCCCCCTCTTTGAGCCCGTGCACGGCAGCGCGCCGGACATCGCCGGCCAGGGCATCGCCAACCCCACCGCGGCCATCCTTTCCGCGGCCATGTTGCTCACCTATGCCCTAAACCGGCCCGAGGTAGCCCAGCAGATAGAGGCCGCCGTGGCCCATGCCCTGACCACCCAGCCCACCCCCGACCTAGGGGGCAAGAGTAGCACCCAAGCCTTTACCCAACAGGTCATCGCGGCCTTCCACCAGGTGGCGGCCTGATAAAACACAAGGGGTTTTGGGCAAGAACAGTCTAACCCCTAGCCCTTTGGGCCTATTTGGCATATACAAGGAACATGAAGCTTAGGGGACAGACCTTCATCGTAACCGGGGCTAGCCGGGGCATCGGCGAGGCCCTGGCTTTGGAGTTGGCCAAGGTGGGGGCCAGCCTGGTGATTGGGGCCCGTAACCCCACGGCCCTCGAGTTTGTGCGCGAGCGGGTGCGCGACCTAGGGGTGCGCTGCGAAGCGGTGGCGGGCAACGTGGCCGAGGCAGCCGTAGCCGAGGGGCTGGTTCGGGCGGCCCTCGAGGTCGGCCACTTTATCGGCTTCATCCACAACGCCGGTGTGCTCAACGCCGGGCCCCTGACCTACGAACTCATCGAGTCGCAGTACGACGAGATTATGGACTCCAACGTCAAGGGGGGCTATCAACTGGCCCGCTTTGCCTACCCCCACCTTATCCGCCAGCCCGGGAGCCTTGTGGTCTTCCTGGGCTCCGGGGTGGCCGAACACAATATCAGCGGGATGGGCATCTATGCCATCGCCAAGGCCGCCGAGGAACACCTGGCCCGCCAGCTCGCCACCGAAGCCCCCGAGGTCACCTGCTTCATCTACCGGCCCGGCATTGTCGAAACCGAGATGCAACGCCAACTGCGCGAGGCCCAAGGTGGGGGCAGCGAGGTACTCCAGCCCCTCTTCCGCGGCTACAAAGCCCAGGGGCGGGTTCTCACCCCGGAACAGTCGGCCAAGGCTCTGGTGCGCATCCTCGAAGGCGCGCCGCGCAAATACCACGGCAAAATCGCCACCCATACCGACGCTTAGGCTACCCCGCGTTGCGCAAACCCGCAGCAATGCCCAGGATGGAAAGCATCAAGGCCCGTTCCACGCCGGGGCGCTCGGGCGCCTCGGGAGGAGTGCGGCGGTAGCGGGCCAGAAGCTCAACCTGTACCAGCGAGATGGGGTCGACGTAAGGGTTGCGCAGCTCGGTTTGGCGGGCCAGCACGGGGTGTTTGTAGAGCAGAGGGTTTTGGAAGGTCTCCTCCAGTAAGGCCTGGGTTTTTTGTAGGGCCTGGCGGATGGTGGGAAAAAAACGTTCGGCTAAGGAGGGCTCCACCAAGCGTACATACTCGCTGGCGATGCCCAGGTCGGCCTTGGCTAGGGCGATGGCCGCACTATCTAAGGTGGTGGCGAAGAAGGGCCAGGCCCCCTGCATCTCGTGCCGCAGCTTTAGGGGAATGGCCTCCAGCCCCTCAGCCAGGCCATACCAACCCGGCAGCAGAAGCCGCACCTGGGTCCAGGACATCACCCAGGGAATGGCCCGGAGGTCCTTGATCTCCCGCACCCGGCCCGAACGGTAAACCGGACGGCTGGCAATGTTGAGGGCCCCGATCTCGCGGATGGGGGTGAGCTGCTCGTAAAACTCGAAAAAGCCGGGGCGGGACAATAGCTCGCGGTAGGCCTCGGTAGAGCGCTGGGCCGCTTCTTCCATGGCCTCGCGCCATAGCGAAGGCAAAGGCTCAGCCTGGCCATGGAGGTCGCGGGCCGAGGCCAGGGCCAGATGGTAGAGCATCTGCTCGAGGTTGCGGTAGGCCAACTCGGGGTGCGCGTACCGGTCGGCCAAGGCCTCACCCTGCTCGGTCAGGCGCATCCGGCGCCCCACCGTGCCGGGCGGCAGGCTGGCTATAGCCCGCCCGGCGGTACCGCCCCCCCGAGCGGTAGAGGTGCCGCGCCCGTGAAAGTAGTAGACCTCTACCCCCCGGGCCCGCCCCACCTGGCTGATGGCCTCCTGGGCTTTGTACAAGGCCCAGCTGGCCGCCAGGAAGCCCGCATCCTTGTTGGAGTCGGAGTAGCCAATCATCACCTCGAGGCCCCCCCGGCCCTCCACATGGGCCCGGAAGACCGGGTTATCCAGCAGCCGGGCCACCACCAAAGGCGCTTCCTCCAGATCGCGCAGGGTCTCGAAAAGCGGCACCACATCGAAGGGCAAGGCCCGCCCAGGGCGGAACAGCCCCACCTCGCGGGCCAGCACGAAGACCTCGAGCAGATCGGAAGCGTGGTGGGTCATGGAGACCACGTGGGCCCCCCGGGCCTTCCAGGCGCGCAGGGCCTCCAGCGCGGTTTGCAAAGCCCGGCTTTGCGGACGGTAGCCCACTGGGGCCAGAGGGCGGGCGGTGGCGAGCTCCTGGGTCAGCAGCTCCTCCCGCGCTATGGGGTCTAAGGCCAGGTAGTGCTCGTGCACCCCGGCCACCCGCAATAGCTCCGCCACAGCCTCGGTTAGGGCACGGGACTCCTCGCGTAAGTCCAGGCTGACCAGCTCGAGGCCAAAAGCCTCGGCGTTGTGGCGCAAAGGCCGCACATAGGCCCGGGCTACCGCTTCCAGCCCCAGCTGGTTTAGGCTGGCCTCCATTTTGCGCAGATCGGCCACAAACTCCGCTGTTTTGCCGTAGCCGGGGCCGGGTTGCTCGCCCAGCAGGGCCCGCAGCCGATAGTGCAGACCCATGCCGAAGCGGCGGTACGGCTCACCTTGGAAGCGCTCGGGCAAGGCTAGGCGCTGGGTTTGCTCCTCTAAGGCCAGGCGCAGCTCGCGGGTAATGGCAATCCGGTCCTCGCTCAGGGATAGGTCGCGGATCAGGCCGTCCACATCCTCCACAAAGCGGCGAAGGGCGGTCTCGCGGGCGTACTGCTGTGCCCAGGCGGTCACCTCGGGGGTCACGTTGGGATTGCCATCCCGATCCCCCCCAATCCAGCTACGGAAAACCAGCGGGGAGGACAGCTCGGGACGGCGGCCATAATGGGCCTCCACCGCCCGCTCCAACCCTTCTACCAGCCGGGGCACCGCCTGCCATAGGGTGTGGGTGGCGTAGAACAGCCCCCCCTTGACCTCATCTTCCACGGTGGGGCGGGACTTGCGCAGCTCGGAAGTGCCCCACAAGAGGGCCACCCGAGGCTCTAGAGCAGCCTCCTCTTTCCGCTCGAGCAGCCGTTCAATCTCGCCAATGTGGTAGCGCTGGGTACGGCGGCGGGTCTCGGTGGGGTGGGCGGTGAAGGTTAGATGTAAGCGCAATTTGGACAGTAGCTCTACGGTCTCTTCGTAACGGAGGCCCTGGGCCTTGAGCTGCCCCACCAAGGCTAGAAAGGACTCGCCGCGGGGGTTGGCCGGACCGCTGCGCTCCTCGCGGGCGCGGTTGACCCGCACCCGGTGGCGCTCCTCCGCCAGGTTGACCAGGTGAAAATAGGCGGAAAAAGCCCGGATGATGCTCTCCGCTTCGGAGAGGGTGAGGCTCCCCACCAAGGAGCGCAACTCCTGCTGGGCGGCCTCGCTATACCCCTGGCGCAAGGCTTTGGTTCGCTCGCGGATCTGCTCTTCCAGCTCGAAGACCCGCTCCCCCGAAAGGGTACGGATGGCCTGGCCCAAGGCCCGCCCCAGCAGATCCACCTCGCGCTTGAGCTGCTCGAATAGCTGTTCCTCGCTCATCGAGGGTTAGTCTATCGGTTTTGTTCCCGAGGCCCAAGGTGAGTTCGGCCCGATTTGACGCCAGGAAGCCAAGCCCTTAGCTTGGGGACATGCCCGAACGAGAATACCTGTACAAAGGACGCATTCTCAATCTGGCCCTCCAAGGCCCCTACGAGATCGTCGAGCACGCCGATGCCGTGGCCGTGCTGGCCCAGCAGGAGGGCAAGGTGCTCTTCGTACGGCAGTACCGCCCAGCGGTGGGCAGCCAGACCTTAGAGATCCCCGCCGGCCTCATTGACCCCGGCGAGACCCCCCTGGCCGCGGCCCAGCGCGAGCTAGCCGAGGAGGCCCAGTTGGCGGGCGACCTCGAGCTTCTGGTCAGCTTCTACCTTTCCCCAGGCTTCTGCGACGAAAAGCTCTACGTTTTCCGCGCCACCAACCTAAGAAGCGCCTACGCCCAGCCCGACGCCGACGAAGAGCTCAGCGTGGAGTGGCACGACCCGCAAGAAGTGCTGGAAGCCGCCCGGGAGGGCCGGGTGGAAATCTCGGCCTCGGCCATGGCCGGCATTCTCTTTGCCCTGCAAGGCAGGTAAGGCCATGCTCCTCATCAACGACCCTTGCGATGCGCCTGCCGGGCCCAAGGTAGTGGCCATCGGCAGCTTCGACGGGCTACACCTGGGCCACCAGCACCTCTTGCGCACCGCGCAAAACGAGGCCAAGCGCCGCCATACCCCCCTCCTGGTCTACACCTTCGACCCCCCCAGCAAGGTCTTCATGCGCGGGGAGGGCTTTCTCACCGACCTATCGGAGAAGATCGAGCTTCTGCGGGAGTTAGGGGTGGAGATGGCCCTGATCGTGCCCTTCAATCAGGCCTTCGCCCAGCGCAGCAAGGAGGATTTCCTGCAAGACCTGCGCACCCTCGAGGCCCAATGCCTTTTCGTGGGGCAGGATTTCCGCTTTGGCCGGGGAAGGGCCGGGGGCTTAGCCGATTTGGAAACGGTGGCCCCTACCCAGGTGCTGCCTCTACTGGAACTGGGTGGGGAACCCGTGAAGTCCAGCCGCATCCGCGAGCTATTGCGCCAGGGGGAGGTAGACCAGGCCCGGCTGCTGCTAGGCCGGGCCTACACCGCCCGGGGCATTGTGCAGGAGGGAGACAAACTGGGGCGGCAACTGGGGTTTCCTACGGCCAACCTCGAGGTCGCCCCCCACAAAATTCTGCCCCTGGGCGTATTTGTAGTACGGGTACAGGCCCCCCAGGGCCGGTTTGGCGGCATGGCCAACATTGGCTACCGTCCTACGCTCTCGGGCCAGGCCCTGCGCTTCGAGGTACACCTGTTTGGCTTCACCGGCGACCTCTACGGCCAGGAACTCAGCGTGGAATTCCTAAGCAAGCTGCGCAGCGAAAGGAAGTTCGAAAGCTTGGAAGCCCTGCGGGCCCAGCTCGCCAAAGATGCCGAGGCGGCCCGCCGCTTACTGGGCATCTAGCGCGGGATATCCTCTGCTGTAATGAACTTGGGCCGAACCCAGCGCACCTCCTCGAAGGTGCCGTCGAAGCGCAGAATGGCGGCCATACGGGCCCTGGAATACACCTGGTGTGGCTTTTTGGGAATAAAGGCCGTCACAATGTCCACCCAGCGGGCCTCGCGGTACTCCAGCACCACGTGCAAGGGCAGCCGGAGGTTGGGGGGAAAGACCATATAGCCCAGCACCAGCATGCGCTGATCCTCGGGGTAGACCGCCATCTCGCGGCCCCACTCCACCGCCTGCAAAACGTCGTGCTCGATAAAGCCCTCCTGCAGCATGTGCTTGGCCACATGAGGGCCAATGCGATAGCGGCCCTCGCGGATATAGGGGAGAAGTTCCTCGAGCCTGCGGATGCGTGGTCGTCTGCGCATCGATCCCCCCCTCTGACCCGACCCCACCCCGCGGGGCCGGCTAAGAACCCTTGAGTTCCTGAACCGATTATAGGAAATACTGGGCCATCTGGTGTGGGCGCTTGACCGCAATGGCCGCCCCGTAAACCCGGGAGGCCCCGGCCTCGAGCAAAGCCCGGCGGGCCTGCCTCCAGGTGGCCCCGCTGGTGAGCACGTCATCCACCAAAAGCCAAAGCCCCTCCACCCGGCAAAGCGGCTGAAAGGTGTCCGGAGAAAGCGCAAGGCGCTGGTGCAGGGTTTTGTGGGTCTGGGAAGGCCCACCCCGCACCCGGCGCAGCACGCTCTGGTAGGGCACCCCCAGGGCTTGGGCCAGGGCCTGGGCCAGAAGCTCGGCCTGGTTGTAGCCCCGCGCCAGCCGGCGTGGCCACAAGGTCGGCACCGCGGTTACCCCCGCTAGGGCCCAGCCCGCCTGCCGTACCCCCAAGGCCAGCCGCTGGCCTAAAAGCGCAGCCAGCTCGAGGTGGCCCCGGTACTTGATCGCCCGGGCCAGCCCGCCAAAGCGTTGGTAGCTACCCAGATAGACCAGCCCCAGGGTGTGCCGGGGCACCAGAGCCTGTTGGCACGCCCGGCACAGGATGGGTTCACGCAAGGACTCCCCACAGCCCGGGCAGCGGGCCCCCGTGAGCGCTTCCCACCAGCTCTGCATGGCTATGGCCTAAACCCCAAGGCCGCCGACAGGGCCTCGTCGAAGGGCGGGTAGAGCACCCCTTTCTCGGTGACGATGCCGGTGATCAGATGGTGGGGCGTCACATCGAAGGCAGGGTGGGCCGCAGGGAAGCCCTCCGGGGCGATGGGCATCCCGCGCAGGTGGGTCACCTCGAGGGCGCTGCGCTCCTCGATGGGAATCTCCCCACCGCTTTTGAGAGCGGGATCCACCGAAGAAAGGGGCAGGGCGGGGTAGAAGGGGATGCCGTGGTAGTGGCAGAGCACGGCCAGGCCGTAGGTGCCGATTTTGTTAGCGAAGTCGCCATTTATGGCCATGCGGTCGGTGCCCAGGATAACCACATCCACCTGGCCCTTGCCCATCAGGTAGGCGGCCATATTGTCGGTGATGAGGGTGGCGGGCACCCCAGCTTTTTGCAGCTCGTAGGCGGTAAGGCGGGCTCCTTGCAGGTAGGGGCGGGTCTCGTCCACCCAGACGTGCTGCACCCGGCCCTGCCGGTAGGCCTCCACAATGGCCCCCAGAGCGGTGCCGTAGCCCCCGGTGGCCAGTGGCCCGGTATTGCAGTGGGTGAGCACCTGGCCCTTTAGCACCCGGGCCCCGTGCCGGCTGATGGCTTGCTCGGTCTCTTCTACCTCGGCCCAGATGGCCCGGGCCTCGGCCAGGCTGGCTTCCAGGTCGCCCCAGTGGGGCTTCATGCGCTCTAGGGCATAAAACAGGTTAACAGCGGTGGGGCGGCTTTGGTGCAGCAGGCGGTCGGCTTCGGCGGGGTCCTCGCCCGAGAGATGAGCCAGGACCATGCCAAAAGCCGCCGTTACCCCGATGGCCGGAGCCCCCCGCACCACCATCTCGCGGATGCCCTGGGCCGCCTCAGCCGCACTACGGCAGGGCAGCCAAGCCTCCTCGAAGGGCAGTTTGCGTTGGTCGAGTAGCCAGAAGGTGTTTTCTTCAAAACGAAAGGGAGAAAGCCGCATGAGGCCAGTCTACTTCAGGCTCTGGAGTAGGCTGGTGTACAGCAGGAAAAAGAGGTTTTCGTCCAGCCGGGTCTGGGGGTTGTTCCAGGTAGCTGAGACGCAGTACGATTGGCCGTTTTTGGCCACCAGCCAGCTAGTCAGGTTGAGCACCCCCGGCTCAGAGCCGCCCTTGTAGGCCACCCGGGTCCAGTCGGCGGGGTTGGCCAGGCCAGGGTTGAGCGACATGAAGGGCAGGGATTGTACCCGGCCCATGAGCTGGCACAGTTCGCGGGTGCTGAAAAACCACTCCACATCCAGGGCCACCGGCCCCCCGGCAAACACGCTGGCCTCGGGCAGGGGGAGGCGGGCCAGCTGGGGCAGCAGAGCGGCCCGCCCTGCTGGGTTAGCCCGGTAGCGCTCGAGCCACTCCTGGTTCTGCGGGTTCTTGAGCACAAAGGCCTCGCGGGTGGTGAGAAAGGGCCGGTTGCGGGGGAAGAGCTTTTCCACCTCGGCCCGCCCCACGATGGCGATGAGCGCGTCGGTAGCGGTGTTGTCGGAGATGGCGATCATCTGGGTAGCGTAGCGCTCGAGGCGGATGGGTGTGCCCTCCGGCTCGTTCTGCAAGGTGCCGCTGGGCAGGCTTTTCCACTCTGGGCGCAGGGGCACCACCTCGTCCCAGCGGCGCCGCCCCGCCTCCACCTGCTGGCGCAAAGCCTCCAGCACGGCCAGCTTAAAGGCCGAGCCCACCGCCAGAACAGCATCAGCGTTCAGGTTGAGGCGTTCTCGCTCCCCCTCCAGCACCAGCACGCTGACCTGGCCTGGTAGCTTGCGGTACTCCGCCAGGATCTGCTCGGGGGTTAGGGCGGTTTTGGGCTGGGCAGGCCGGAAGAAAAGCCCCTGGATACGGCCCTGGGCATCGAGGGAAATCTGGGCCGGCACCACCCCCCGCTCGAAGTTCACCCGAAAGTTTTGGCCGTCGGGCTCTACGCCCTCGTACTTACCCAGCGCGCCGGTCAGCTGCTGCAGGATGAGCTCCACCTGGGCTAGCGGCACCTGCTGCAGGAAGACCGGGGCAAACCACTCGGCCTGGGCCGGGCGCTGGGTAAAGAGGCGCTCGAGGGCCGCCTGGGGGGTGAGGTTGGCCTGGGCCATCCCCTGCCCCAGCGCCCACAGGCAAAGAAGCATCCAACCGGTTCTCATTCTCCTCCTCCCCGCACCGCGAGGGCCTCTCCCCCGGCCGCGCAGAGAATGACCAGCAAGGGGATGACGCGCTCGGGCGGTACGGCGTAGTTTCCCCTGCGGCAGACCCGCAGCCAGCCACTGTGCTGCAGCTCCTTGAGGTGGTGGTAGAGCTGACCGGTGGTGCCAATCTGCTCCAGCTGCTGCAAATCCTGCGCGCTCGTTCGGCCTGATAGCACTGCCCGTAGGATCTCCAGCCTTAAGGGGTGGGCCAAAGCGACCAGGCCATCGGCCACCTCGGCCCAGGGGGCCTGCAGCAGGGGCGCCACGGGCAGCCCCCACTGCCAAGCAAAGGTGCCAAAGGCCAGCTCGGCCTGCCCTGCGAACACCACCTCCCCGCCGGGCGGGGCCTTCTGGCGCAGGTAGTCCAGCGCCCAAAACGCCCCCTGCGGCCTGGGGCCAAGGCTACTGGCCTGGCCTTCCAGTGCCGACAGCCGGGCCTCGAGCTGCCGCAACCGCGCTTCGATGTCCACAAAAGTATGTTATTACGTTTTTACATAATATTCAAGCCCCTACACCCGGGCCGGCTCCTCCACCGCGGCCCCAGCCCACTTTACGAACCCCATCTCGCGGGGGTTGGCAAGGGCAGGGTGCACCGCCACCACCCGCACCCCATAGACATAACTGCCCGGGCGGGCGGGCTGGTAGGTACCGCTGTACAGCAGTGCGTCGCGTTCCTGGCCGCTGGGGTGCAGTGGCACGACCTCGAGGTCGCCGCTACTGCGCCGCACCACCAGCTCTACCCGCAAGGTCTCGGTGGGAATACCGTAGGCCTGCACAAAAGCCCGCAGGTGTAGGGGTTGATCCGCTAGGGGCTGGGGCACTTCCGCCCAGACCCTAACCCCCTCCCAGTGGCTGCGCACCAAGGCCTTCCAGGCCGCTAGCTCTTTCAGCACCGCCCCCTCCTCAGCCATCAGATGAGCGGCCCGCTGGGCCAGTGGGGCGTAGAACTTCCGGTGGTAGGCCTTCACCATACGCTGGGCCGAATAGGTGGGGCCGCAGGTGCGGATGCTATCGCGCACCATGGCCAACCAGCCACTGGGGGTGCCCACCGCACCCCGGGCGTAGAACAAGGGGATAACCTCGTACTGCAAGGTATCGTAGAAGCTTTGGGCGTCGGCGTGGTCCTGGGCCTCCTCGGTAGGATAGGTGCGCTCATCGCCAATGGCCCAACCGTTGGTGGTGTTGAAAGCCTCGGCCCACCAGCCATCCAGTATGGAGAAGTTCAAGGCCCCGTTGAGAGCGGCCTTCATGCCCGAGGTGCCGGAGGCTTCCATGGGGCGGCGGGGGGTGTTGAGCCAGACATCCACCCCCTGCACCAGGGTACGGGCCAGGCCCATGTCGTAGTCCTCGAGCAAGATCATCTTGTCTTCCAGCCCGAGCTCCTTAATTTTCTGGGCTAGCTTCTTGATGAACTCCTTGCCAGGTTCGTCCTTGGGGTGGGCCTTACCCGCAAACACGAACTGCACCGGCAAGGGACCATTCAGAATGGAAATCAGGCGCTCCGGGTCGGTGAACATCAAAATGGCCCGTTTATAGGTCGCGAAGCGACGGGCAAATCCGATGGTGAGTACGGTAGGGTCGAGCACCTTTTCCGCGGCCCGTAGGCGGGCCGGCAGCTCACCGTTGCGGCGGCGTTGCTCGAACAGGCGGGCGCGCACCTCCTCTACCAGGTAAGCCCGTAGCCGGTTGCGAATCCGCCATAGCTCGTCCTCCTCCAACCGCTCCACCGTCCACTGGCTGGGGTCGTCCAGCCGCTCGGCCCAGGTAGGAGGAAAGGCCCGCTCGTAAAGCGCGTGCATCTCGGGGTGGAGAAAGGTGCGGGTGTGAATACCGTTGGTGATGTGGTCAATCGGTATTTCCTCCACCTCCAAGCCCTTCCAAAGGTGCTGGAACATGGCCCGCGAAACCGCCCCGTGCAGGGCCGAGACCCCCCCCGCGGCGCGGGAGGTCTTTAGAGCCAGATTGGACATGCTAAAAACCGGGCCATAGCTTTTCTCCTCCCGCCCTAGGGCCAGGAACTCCTCCTTAGAAAGGCCCAGCTTATGCCACCAACCGTCCAGGTAGCGCTCTACCAGCTCGAAGGGGAAGGCATCGTGCCCAGCAGGTACGGGGGTGTGGGTGGTGAAGAGGGCTCCGGCAGCGGTGGCCTCGAGGGCCTGGTCGAACGAGCTTCCCGCCGCCACCCTCTCGCGCATGCGCTCGAGGGCCAAAAAGGCCGCATGGCCTTCGTTCATATGCCAAACCTCAGGGGAGAGGCCCAAAGCCCGCAACAGCCGCACTCCACCAATGCCCAGAATCAGCTCCTGCTCGATGCGCATCTCCTGCCCAGGGGCATACAGCCGCGCGGTGAGGGCCCGATCCTCGGGGCGGTTTTCCGGCAGGTTGGTGCTCATCAGGTAGATCGGGATGGTGCCTACCTGAACCTTATAGGCCATAACCTGCACGGTACGCCCAGGGAACTCTACCCCCACCTTGAGGGGCTTACCCCCCTGGAAGACCACCTCGAGCGGCAGCTCTTCCGCCAGCAAATCCTCGTAAACCTCCTGCTGCTGGCCTTCGGGGGTGAGCCGCTGGTGGAAATAGCCCTCGTGGTAAAACATCCCCACCCCAGTAAGGTCGAGGCCCAGATCGGAGGCGGCTTTGATATGATCGCCAGCCAGAATGCCCAGCCCCCCCGAGTAGATGGGTAGCGACTCGTGGAAGCCGTACTCCATCGAGAAGTAAGCGATGCGAGGGGGTTTCTTGGGCCGGCTTCGCAGGTAGCTTTGGAAGGCGGCAAGGGTAGCCTCCACCGCCCCCACATAACCGGGATTCTCGGCTAGCGCCTGCAGGCGCTGGGGGTCGGCCTCGAGTAAGGCCCGCACCGGATTTGAACGGAAGCGCTTCCACTGCGCGGGATTGATCTGCTCAAACAAGTGCTGGGCCTCGGGGTTCCAGCTCCACCACAGGTTATAAGCCAGCTCGCGCAGGCCCTGCAAGGGCTTGGGCAAAGCCGGCATGGCCGTCAGGCGTCCTAGGATGTTCATAGCCAGGATTGTACCATCCAACACTACCGCCGGCGGTCTACAGACCTCCAGGTAAGATGGGAAGCATGGATCCAAGGTTGCGCCAAGCGGTCGCTGGGGCGCATCTGGCCCTGGAACAGCGCGTCCAGAATTATCTAGCCCAGCGGGACCTCGAGGTAAGCTGCCGCCGGGGCTGCTTCGCTTGCTGCTACGCCTGGGTAGTGGTGGGCCTTGCGGAGGCTGAATACCTGCGGGAATGGCTAGCTAAACACGGCCCCGAGCAGCTGGCCCGCTGCGAAGCCGAAGGCGCAAGAAGGCTGAAGCGCATTGCCCGCGAGAAACACCAGCCCGATTTCGCCACCGCTTACTTCCTGGAGGCCAACCCCTGTCCCCTGCTCACCCTGGATGGAAGCTGTTTTGGGCATGCCTACCGCCCCCTGGCCTGCCGGGGGATACTGACCGACCTCCCACCCCGGTACTGCGCCCCCGGAGCAGTGCTAACCCTAGAGGGGCCAGAAAAAGCCGCTTATCGAAGCCAGCTCGAAGCCTGGCACGGCCCTGAGCACTACCTGAAAAAGCCCTGGCAGCTTTCCCTCCGCACCGCCCAAAGGCTATGGGCCACGGAGCAGCACCTGCGCGGTTTCACTGTGGTAGGAGAGCTAGCCAGCCTGGTTTACCTACTGGGCCAAGGGACGTTCCAAAAGGCCCTGGCCTTGGGAAAGGAGGGCGTTCGCCAAGAGCTGAGCCAGCGCGGGCTTCTAGGAGGCGGTTTCGGTTTTTGGGTGGGTTGAACTGACCTACTCGACCAGGCCGGCATCGATCATGCGGAGGTAGGAAAAAAACAGGGTGATCTGGTCAGCAAAGTCGTGTAAAAAGGCATGAACAGCCTCGGAAGTGACCCCTTCCAGGCGCAGATCGCTTTCCAGCACAGGGTCGTTGTCGGCGTCCAGGTAGGCCTTGGTAAAGCGGTAGCGGCGGTTCCAGTTGAGCAAGTGGCGCGCTTCTACTCGATCGAAGCCGGAAAAGCCGGCCCGTAGTTGCAGACTGGTCACGTGCGGCTCGCCGTAGGTGATGAGCTGGCCCCACAGGCCACCGGGGAACTCGAGGCGGAATAAGTCTTCCTTGAGCTGCTCCGCGTTAAAGCCAAGCTGCTCCAAGAGAATGCGGACTTCCTCCGGGGTAACCTGGTGCAAAACCGTATCCATTGCCCCTAAGCCTAAGACGAAGGCCTCCACCAGACGGTGAGGTCTAAACCAAAAAGCCGCTCCGCCCTAGGGCGGAGCTTCTGGCGGAGGAGGAGGGATTCGAACCCTCGATAGGGGGAAACCCCTATACCGGTTTTCGAGACCGGCCCGTTCAACCACTCCGGCACCCCTCCAAACTTGGGATAGCCCGATGGGCCGAGTAGAGACTTTAGCACAACTTGGCCATAAAGTCACGGGCCAGAAGCTACCCCGAGGCCCTATTTGACACCGAGCCACCAGCCCCCTAAAATACCGCTTGCAAATGGGTAAGCCACCGGCCAACCCGTACCTTACCCATCTTGTTTTGGGGCATCGTCTAATGGCAGGACAGCGGTCTTTGGAACCGCCGGTCGTGGTTCGAGTCCACGTGCCCCAGCCAGAGTGTCCTCCGGGTTCTACCTGGAGGATTTTTTGTGATAAATGGCCATGTCTTCAGCAAGGGGTCTGTTAGTATCTAGTCATATGGCGGAAGTGGCGCATAGCAACAGCGTACTGGTGGTTACGCCCAGCCACCCCCTGCGGGTCTTGCTCGAGCTAGCCATCGAAGAGCAAGGCATTGAGGCGCATTTTTTTGAAAAAGCCCAGGAAGGCTTAAACTTCCTCAAGAGCCACACCCCTCGGGCCATTGTGCTGGACGACAGCCTCGAGATAGACCCCTTCTCTATTGCCTCGCGCCTGAAGATGAGCCGCCGCCTACGGGAAGTACCGGTGATCCTGCTGATTAGCGACAACGACGAGCGCACCAAGCTTACCGCCGAGTTCACCCGCGCCGAGCATGTTTTGTCCAAGCCCGTCGACCGCAAAGCATTCTCCGCCATCCTGCGCAATCTGTCCCAAACCCAGCCGAGTTCCTAACGATGGGTTTAGCAAAAGTCTAACCCACGGCTGGTACACTAAAGGCCGTGCGCAGATTTTTCCGAGTTTTCAGGGTATTCCTGGTAGCGGCTTCTTTAGGGGCGGCCGGGGCTATAGGCTATGTGGCCTGGCTGTTGCTGCGCGACCTCCCCAGCCTCGAGGCCCTTGATGAGCTGCGCTTCACCGCCACCTCGACCTTTTACACCCGAGACGGCATTCCGATTGCCGACCTAGCCTCAGTAGAGGATGGTCGGGCCATTGCCCGGCAGTTGGTGCGGCTAGAGGAGGTCTCCCCCGCGGCCGTGGTAGCGGTGGTGGCCTCGGAAGACCAGCGCTTCTTCCGACACTACGGCGTGGACCCCATACGCCTGCTGGGAGGGCTTTACTACTCGCTGCGGGGCGACCTACAGGGGGGTTCAACCATCACCACCCAGGTGGTCAAAAACACTCTGCTGCGCGAGCTGGCTTTTGAGCGTCGGGGGATCAGCGGCCTCGAGCGCAAACTCAAAGAGTTTCCCCTGGCCCTTCAACTCGAGCGCCGCTACTCCAAGGAAGAAATCCTGGAGATGTACCTCAACGTGGTTCCCTGGGGAGGCAACGCCCAGGGCATCTGGGCCGCCGCCCAGGCCTATTTTGGCAAGGAACCTGCCGAGCTAAACCTGGCCGAGGGCGCCTACCTGGCCGTCTTGCTGCCTGCGCCGAACCCCCGCTATCTCGACTACCCTGCCACCCGCCGGCGCATCCGAGTTTTGCTCAACAACATGGTCGAGGACGGGTGGGTTAGCCCTGCCGAGGCTGAGGCCGCTTGGCGCTACAAGCTGGCCCCTAAAGGGTGGGAGGTTAGCTACGACGAGGAGGGCAACCTGAAAAGCGCCAAACTCCTCGACCCCAGCGCCCGCATCATGCCCGAGCGCAACGTGCGCCTGGCCCCCTACTTCGTCTACGAGGTACAGCGCTACCTGCGGGATAAAATCGGGGCCGATAAGCTGCGCAACCAGGGCGGTTTGCGGGTGATCACCACCCTAGATCTGCGCATGCAAAGCGCCGCAGAAAAAGCGGTCAGCAACCGGCGCCTACCCGACCAGGCCCAGCTCGCCCTGGTGGCCTTAGAACCCACCTCGGGTGAGGTGCTGGCCATGGTGGGTGCCCGGCCCGGCACCGAGGGCGAGTTCAACCGGGCTACCCAGGCCTGGCGCAGCCCCGGCTCGGCCATCAAGCCCTTCACCTATGGGGTGGCCCTCGAGGCCGGCTGGACCCAGGCCACCACCGTGCTGGACGCCCCCATCGAGTACCGCACCCCGCAAGGGGTCTGGCGTCCCAAGAACTTTGATGGCACCTCCCTCAACCGCCCGGTGAGCATCCGCTATGCCTTCGACCGCTCCTTGAACCTGCCCGCCATCCGCACCGCTGAGGCCATCGGGGTCGAGCGGCTGGGCGATAAATTACGGGCGGCGGGCTTCCGCCTGGCGGGCAACCTGGCCGTGCTGGCCAACTCGATTGGGGGCGGAGCGGAAATCACCCCGGTAGGGCTGGCCGCGGCCTACGCCAGCTTCGTCAACGGGGGCTACTGGGTGGAACCCCGCCTGGTGCTGCGGGTAGAGGACGGCAAAGGCCGGGTTATCTATCAGCCAGAGACCAGGAAAGTACTGCTCTGGAGTCCCCAGGTGGCCTACCAGATTTGGGACATGCTCAAAGGGTACGTCTACGACGTACCTCCTGGCTTTCGCAGCAGCCTGGCTGCGGGCGCACGGATTCCTGGACGGATTGTGGGGGGCAAAACCGGCACCAGCGACAACGCCATCGACCTCTGGTTCGCCGGGGCCACCCGCGGGCTGGTAGCTGCCTTGTGGGTGGGCCGAGACGACCACAAACCCCAGCGCATGGGTGGGGTAGAACCTAGCAGTTCCCTGGTTAACCCCCCCATCTGGCGCGACTTTGTAGAGGAGGCCCTGCGGGGCCGGCCCACGGGCGACTTCCCCATGCCCCCCGGCCTGGTCCAGGCCAGTTTCGACCTGCTCAGCGGCAACGAGAGCTCGAGCGGGGTCAGCGCGGTCTTCCCCAGCCGCCAAGCCCCACGAGCCCCCGCCCCTGCCCCCACTGCCCCTCTTTTAGGAAGCGGTGTACACGAAAGTCCGCCCTTGCCTTCTTACATCGCCCGCCCTGGCCCCGCCCTGACCAACACCCGCCCCTACCAAACCCTTGCCCTGGATCGCAGCACCAACTGCGTAGCCTCTCCCCAGACCCCCCCCGACCGCCTGATCTGGATTCAGGTACCCAGCCAGCGGGTGGGGGAGTACCAGTGCAACTAGCCTCTTTCCAGGTCTACCGGTGGGCTAAAATCCGCCTTATGGAGATTGCCGACGTCCGCTTCGATGAGGAGGGCCTAGTTCCAGTGGTGGTACAGGATGCCCGCTCGGGGCAGGTGCTAACCCTGGCCTACGCCAACCGAGAGGCCCTGGAAAGAACCCTGCAAACCCGGCAGAGCACCTTCTGGAGCCGCAGCCGGGGAGAGCTCTGGGTCAAAGGCCAGACCTCGGGGCACACCCAAGAGGTCCTCGAGGTGCTGCTGGACTGTGACCAGGACGCGGTGCTCTATAAGGTGCTTCCCCAGGGGCCAGCCTGCCACACCGGGGCGGAAAGCTGCTTTCATCAGGCCCTTACCCCCACCGGCCACCCCCCTTTAGGCGAGGTACTGGAAAAGGTCTACCGCACCATCCAGCAGCGCCTCGAGGTCCTGCCGGAAGGCTCATACGTGGCTAAGCTACACCAAGCCGGCCTGGATCGCCTCCTTAAAAAAATCGGTGAAGAAGCAGGGGAGGTCATCATCGCAGCCAAAAACCAAGCCCCGCAAGAGGTAGCCTGGGAGGCGGCGGACCTGCTGTTTCATCTGCTCGTAGTGCTGGCCGAGCAGGGGGTATCGCCCGGCGACCTGGCCCGTACCCTCTGGCAGCGGCATCAACCGGGCTGATACCGGCCCTTGGAGGCCCAACCGAGTCAACCTGGGGCCTGCTTCTTGGTAAGCTCTAGGTATGGAAATCCACACGGACATGGACATTGAGCGGCTGTTGGTGCTCGAGGTGGCCCGGGTCACCGAGCAGGCCGCCCTAGCGGCCAGTCGTTGGGCCGGAATGGGCCAAAAAGACGCCGTAGATGCGGCCGGAACCGAGGCCATGCGCCAGGTGCTCTCCGAGCTGCCCATCCGGGGGCGGGTGGTCATCGGTGAGGGTGAGATGGACGAGGCCCCCATGCTCTACATCGGGGAGGTACTGGGCCAGGGCGGGCCGGAGGTGGACATCGCGGTAGACCCTGTAGAGGGGACCAACATCACCGCTAAGGGGCTACCCAATGCGATTACGGTCATCGCCATCAGCGAGAAGGGCGGTCTGGTGGGGGCCCCCGACATGTACATGCAAAAGCTGGTAGTAGGCCCCCCCGCAGCCGGCAAGGTCAGCCTGGACTTCCCGGTGGAGGCCAATCTGCGCATCATCGCCGACGCCCTGCAACGCAGGGTAGAAGACCTGGTGGTGGTGATTCTGGACCGCCCCCGCCACGAGAAACTCATCCAGGAGGTGCGCCAAGCTGGAGCCCGGGTCAAGCTCATCACCGATGGCGACGTGGTAGCCGCCGTGGCGGTGGCGGTGCGCGGCACCGGAGTCCACGCCATGATGGGTAGCGGAGGTGCCCCGGAAGGGGTGCTGGCCGCCGCAGCCCTCAAGTGCATGGGCGGGGAGATTCAAGGGCGCTTTTTACCGGAAAACCAGGCCCAGCTCGAGCGCCTCAGGGCCATGGGGGTGGATGAAAGGAAAATATACCGCACCCACGACCTAGCCCCAGGCCAACAGATTGTGTTCTCGGCCACCGGCATCACCCATGGCGAGCTGCTCGAGGGGGTGCGCTACTTTGGCGGGGGGGCCCGCACCCATTCCATCGTCATGGGCTACAAAACCAAGGTGGTGCGCTTCATCGACTCGATCCATCTCTACGAAAGCGGGGCCCGGGTGAACATCCGGGTTTAATCCCGCCAAGCCAGCCTTGGGCTACCTTGCCTTTTTCTCACTTTTATCTTATATTTTGCTCATGGAACCGGGCACCCCCTCCCCTACCCCTCAAGCCGAGCGGCTATGGGCCGTACTCGTTCATTTTGCACCGATTCTCAGCCTCTTTTTCACTATAGGCCAGATTCTCCCACCCTTGCTGGTGCTGCTCGTTGGCCCCAAGGACGCCCTGACCCAGGCCAATGCCAAGGAATCCCTGAATGCCCAGATCAGCTACACCCTTTTTGGCATAGGCCTCTGGCTTTTGGCCATCACTGTGCTGTGGCTGGTTCTGGCTGTTCCCCTTACCTTTGCACTTCTGGTGCTGGTCGTCTGGAACATGATCGCCGGGGCCATGGCCGCGGGAAGAGGTGAGGTTTTTGCCTACCGCTTCATCCTTCGCTTCATCCCCTAGAACGGCACAGTAGCTCGAGCAAAGCCAAGTCGCTACCCCAAGGCCCCACAAGCTGTACCCCTACGGGACCTTCTGTCTCGGCCTCTGGACTGGCCCATGCCGGCGGCACAGTAACCACCGGAGCGCCCAGCAGGCTGGCGTAGCAGGTTAGGCCGAGGGTGCGCAGACGGAAGGCCAGGGCTTTTTCAGCATCCTGTAGGTCGGCCAGTAACGGGGCTGAGCTGGGGGTGGCCGGCAGCACTACCAGGGTACCGGGCTCGAGCCAGGCCCCCATCTCGCTTTTCAGGCGCACCTGCTCGGCCAAGGCCCGGCCTATCTCGCCCGGGGTGAGCCTCGAGGCGGTTTGCAAAAGTGCGCGTACATCCTCGCCTAGCGGAGGTTGTTTTTCCTCCAACCAGCGCTGGTGGAAGCCCCAGGCCTGGGCTCCCTGCAAGACCCGCTTCACCTCCCGTGCCGCGACCAACAGGCCAAGCCGGCGTTCCTCAATCCTGCAGCCCAGGGCTTGAAGCCTCTGGGCCACCTGCTCTACCGCCCGCTGGGCCTCGGGCGTGCAAACCTCGAGGGCCTCCACAAGGATCAGGGCCCGTACAAAAGGCTCCTGCCCTCGGGCATCTACCAGCAGAACCTGGGCGAAACGCCGCATAACCCCCGGCTCTAGGGCCAAAAGGCCGACGGTGTCGTAGCTGGGGGCCAGGGGTACCACCCCGGTAGCCGGGATGGCCCCATGGGTGGGACGGTAAGCATAGATACCACAAAATGAGGCGGGTATCCGCACCGAACCGGCCGTATCGGTTCCCAGGGCTACTGGGACCAGGCCCGCCGCCACGGCCACCGCCGACCCCGAGGATGAGCCGCCGGGAATCGCCCCAAGCCGCCGGGGGTTCTGCGGGGTGCCAAAGTGGGGGTTGATGCCGGTCATGCCGTAGGCCAGTTCGTGGGTGTGGGTCTTGGCCACCAACCGGGCCCCTGCCTGCTTGAGCCGGGCCACCGCCCAGGCATCCCGGGTGGGCAGCCCCCAGTGTTCGGCGAACCGGGGATTCCCTGCAGCGGTGGGCAGGCCGGCCACATCGAACAGGTCTTTGGCCGCAAAGGAAAAACCTGCCAAGGGGCCTGGGGTAGGACTGGATCCACCCGTGGGGTTCACCCAGGCCACCACTGCGCCGTAGGGGTCGAGGGGAGTGTTCACCCTTTCATCGTATCCCACCGGCCTTTTTGCGCTAAGGTATGGGGGTATGGTCGAGGTTCACCCGCGTCATGTGACCTTTCACCCTCCGGCCAAGGCCCGCTACCTTATCGGCGACTTCACCGACTGGGAACGCCGACCGATTCCCATCGCCGAACCCCTGACCCTGGAATTCCCCGCCGGGGCCTATATCGAGTACGCCTTCCTGGATGCCCAGGGCCAGCCCTTCCCCGACCCCGACAACCCCCACAAGGCCCAAAACCCTTGGTGGAGCTACCCAAGGGCCATCGAGCTACCGGGCTTCCGCTACGTCCCGCCCCGCCCCCCTTCCCAGCCCGTTCAGGTGCACCGTCACCGGCTGGAATCGGCAGCCTTTGGCACCACGCGCCGCTACTACGTCTACAACCCCAACCAGCCAGCCCAGGCCACCCTGTATGTGCAGGATGGCGTGGCCTACTACCGCACTGCCCGGCTGGCCGAGGTCGCCCAGGGGCTGCTCGAGCTGGGCGAGATTAAGCCCCTGCGCATCGTCTTCGTCGAGCCCGAGAACCGCCGCCAGGAGTACTGGTTCAACCCGGCCTATGAGGCCCACCTGCTGCAGGAGGTGATACCTGTGGTGGAGACCCACTACGGCCCTACCCCGGAGCAGGGCCTTCTGGGGGCCAGCCTGGGGGGGCTGGTCTCGGCCTGGCTGGCCTGGCGCAACCCCCGGATTTTTTCCAAAGTGGCCACCCAGTCGGCCTGTCTTACCGCCTCTCCTAAAGGAGGCAACTCCTTCACCGACCCAGAGTGGCTCACCGAGCAGTATCAGGCCACCCCCACCCTTCCCCTGCGCTTCTACTGCGAAACCGGCCAGATCGAGTGGCTACTGGCCTCCAACCGGCGTTTTGCCGCCATGCTGGCCGACAAGGGCTACCCTCACGCCTACCTCGAGCGCCCCTCCGGCCACAACTGGATGACTTGGCGACAAGGGCTGGCCCCGGCGCTAACCTACCTCTTTGGTAACTAGACCCCTACCGTGGGCTGCCCTGCCGGGGCCCCCACCCTCCATCAGGAGGCAGGCGCCTGAGCAGCCCACTGGGCCCGTTGAAAAATCAGAGCCTCCCCCACCCGGCCCTGCAGCACGGCCACCGCAGAGGAAACCGCTATCTGCCCACAAAAAGGCACATCGGCCTCTAGGCCCACCTGGCGCAAGGCCTGGGCCGCAGCAGAAAGCTGCAAGGGCTCGAGGGGGTCGGGGTAGGCCCGGCGGGTGGTAAGGGCGGTCAGGGCCCCGTCCTCGAGTTCATAAGAGCCCATAATCTGCAAAAACTCGGCCAGTACACCCGCGGTGTACACGTCGTCCAGACCAATCCGGCCCTCCTTACCCGCACAAAGAATGGCCACCTCCTCAGTAGCTAGCTGGTGGGCCAGCCGGGCCGCAGCGTGGGCGTTGTACAACGAGGCCAGCAGGACATATTTGGCGCTGCGAGCCGCCAGATGGGCCGCACGGGTTCCATTGGTGGTGCTCATCACCACTATTTTGCCCCCTACCGGGGCTTCCCTGGCCTCCTTGGGGGAGTTACCGTAGTCGAAACCGCTAGGCCTGAGCCCACCTTCCTCCCCCGCCAGCACCACGTCGGTATCGCGAAAAGCACGGGCGCTGTCCAGGTTGGCCGTCAGGTACAGGCTAGCCGCCCCTGCTTCCAGAAAAGCGGTGGCGGTGGTGGTGGCCCGGATCACATCCACCACCAGCACCACATCCGGATAGCTAAGGTTGTCCTGGGGAACCAGATCAGCCCGCAAGCGCATAGCCCTTCCCTTTGTCCCGCAGCCCTATTCCAAATCTCTATCAGCACTCGGCCAGAGGTAGGCTTCTGAGGGACAGATGAAGCCCCAGGCATCATACCGGATGGGGCCCTCGGAATGTAAAGGGGGATTTAGCGCAAACCGAAAAGCACTTCCTCCAACCCTGCCGGGTCGAGGATTTCTACATAACCAGAGCCCACCCGCACCAGCTCCTCCTCCCGCAGGGCGTGCAGTACCCGGGTTACGGTCTCCCGGCTGGTTCCGGAGAGTTGAGCCAGTTCCTGGTGGGTTAGCTTCATCTTGGTTCCGTCGCCGTAGCGCTGCTTACGTAGCTTGGTCAGGGCGTAGGCCACTCGGCCCCGGGCCTCCTCAAAAGCGAGAATCTCCAGCTCGAGGTACACCTCGTTCAAACGCCGCGCCAGGATAGAGGCAAGGTTGTGGAGAATCTTTGGCCAACGGCTTACCAGGTTCCAGTAAGCATCCTGGTACAAAACCAGCAAAACGGTATCCGTCGCTGCCTGGGCGGAGGTACTGCGGGGCTGGTCGTCTAGCAGGCTCGTCTCACCAAACACTTCCCCCGGGCCCAGGTAGGCGAACATCCGCTCACGGCCATCCAGGTAGGTGCGGTAGATGCGCACCTGCCCCGTCTGAACGATGTACAAGGCGGCCCCCATGTCTCCCGCTTCAAAGATTTTCTTACCGGCTGGATAGTTGCGGGTTACGAAGGCCTCTCTGGCCACCTCGAGCGCCTGCGGGGGTACCCCTTGAAAAAGCGGCGTCTTGGCTAGCACCTGCGTGTCCACCAACATCAGGTACACTTTACAAGGGTGCGTAACGCTTTGCCAATAGCTGGTAATCCTCCGATACTGGAGGCATCTGACCTGGGCTTTTCCTATACCGAGGTAGAGCTTTTTCGCGGGCTGGATCTGCGGCTGGAAGCGGGCGAGGTGCGGGTGGTGTTGGGGCCTTCCGGCAGCGGCAAGACCACCCTGCTGCACCTTCTAGCTGGCCTGCTGTCCTTGCAAAGCGGGGATGTGCGCTGGCAGGGCCAAAGCATCCGCGGGCTGAGCGAAGAAGCCCTGGCCCGGCGGAGGCTGTTCTATAGCGGGCTCATCTTCCAGCACCACTACCTGCAAGCCGAGCTAAGCGCGTTGGAGAACACCCTGGTTCCCGGATACCTGGCCGGCAAGGTAGACCTCCCCTGGGGCATGGAACTGCTGGCCAAAGTGGGCCTGTCGGCTAAAGCCCGTCTGCTCCCCAAAGCTCTTTCGGGAGGCGAGCGGCAACGGGTAGCGGTGGCCCGGGCCCTCTACAACCGCCCCCGCCTCCTCCTGGCCGACGAGCCTACCGGCAGCCTAGACCGGCGTAACGCAGAACGGGTAATGGAACTGATGCTAAACCTAGCCCAAGATCTCGGCACAGCGGTCATCGTGGCCACCCACGATGAACATCTGGTACGAGGCCTACCGGAGATTCGCTTGGGCGAGACCTAAACGGCCCCACCCATTTCAAACACCCGGGCAATCCCCGGGCCTAGAGGTTTTCCGGAAACAGCCGGATAGGGGTGAGGCTCACGATATTGTCGAGCACCTTTTGTAAAGCAGCATTGCGAACAGACTGGGCCAGCTCTACCCTAATCTCCTCAAAGGACTGGAAGCCTGCTGGCTCAATCTTTTTCAACAGAATGACGTGGAATCCGAACTCGGTCTGAACCGGGGTTTTGGAGCTTTCGCCAGGTTTTAGCGCGATAAGGGCTCGCTCGAAGGGGGGCACAAAGGTTCCCCTGGGTTCGCAGCCTAGGTCGCCCCCCTGGCTCTTGCTGCCTGGGTCTGTGGAAAGCGCCCGTGCGAGGTCGGCGAATTGCTCTCCTCGAGCCAGACGTGCAATTACCTGGTTGGCCTCTTGGGCAGTGGCCAGCATGATGTGCGCGGAACAGTAGCGCACAGGGGTTCTGAACTGCGGCTTAGAGACCAGGTAAAGAAGGCGCAAGGAGGCCTCGCTGGGCTGAAGTCGCTGTAGAAGGTTTTCCAGGTAGGCATTGTAGGTCAGGGCCTCGTAGACCAGTTGGCGGTAGGCCGCCATGCTGGGAATACCGGCTTCCTCAAGGGCCTGGTTGAGGGCTTCCTCGCTTTCAAACTCAGCTCTAACCTCCTCCACAGCCGCCCCTATCGCTTCCTCTTTGGCGGCCAAGCCCGCGGCCTCTGCGGCCAGAATAATGGCCTGATCCCGGGCCATGCGCTCGAGGAACTGCGGCTTAAACGGAGCGAAGGCCTCCTCAGCCTCTGGCGTATAAGGCTGCCCCCGCTGCTGCAACACATCGCGCACAAACAGGCGGAACTGCAGGTCAAACTGGCTTTTGCTCAGGGTAGAGCGACCCACCGTAGCCACCACCGGGTCAGCCTGGGCTAACCCCAAAGAGGCCAGCGCCAGTGTCAGATAAATAAAAATGATTCTTTTGTTCATGATTTCTCCTTTGGCCCATTACCCTGGGCAGAACCGCCGATGCGCTATGCTAACACGTTTGTGGTCAAATAAGCCCACTTCACCTCGCACTTAGCACCCCTACCCGATAAAATCTGGGGGCTATGCCGCCATGCCCTCATCCAACGCTGGCCCTTGGCCGCCCACACCCCTTTTTCCCAAGGCTTTGGCGTGAGGTCGGGCCATGAGCCGGGCGGTTGTGGTGGGCGGGGGGCTTGCCGGTCTGACGGTGGCCTACTGGGTCGCCCAGGCCGGAGCTGAGGTTAGCCTCCTCGAGGCCAGCCCTACCCTTGGCGGAAACTGCCGCACCGTTCGCCTCGAGGGGGTTTCCCTCGAGCTCGGCGATGGATTTTTCCTATCCAGCCCGGGTACCCTAACCGCGCTTTGCGGCCAGCTTGGCCTCCCTCCCGCTCCCTGGCCTAGCCTGCCCAGCATCGTGCGCCAAGGGGGGCGGGACTGGGTGCTGCCCTTGGGTCTAAACCCATCCACTGGCTTTGGCCTGTACCGAATTACAGAACTGCCCTTCAGCCGCTCTACCCACTGGCGGCTGCGAACTGAGCGCTTTGTAGGCCGGGCGCCGGTCAAAAACGAGCCGCTGGGAACCTTCCTTCGCCGCCGGCTGGGGGGGGAGGTCTGGCCGGTGCTCGAGCCCTACCTGGAAGCCTGGCTGGGAGGCCCGGCGGAAGAGGTTTCGGTTCGGCTGGCTTTAGTCAAACTCCTCGAGCTTGAGGGCCAAGGAGGGCTGCTGGCCGCCAGCCGCCAGGTCTCCCACGATGGACGGCTTCACCTGCCCAGCGGAATGGGTAGCCTAATCGAGGCTTTGCGCCAGGAGCTCCAAGCCAAAGCCCACCTGCTGACCCAACAGCCCGCCTGGGCCATAACCCGCGGAGTGGGCCGCTGGCAGGTGCATCTGCGGGAGGGCCGGCTCGAGGCCGAGGCGGTGGTGGTGGCCCTATCCGCCCCCCAGGCGGCCAAGCTGCTGCGCCCCTCCGTCCCCCAGCTAACCGCCCTGCTCAATCACTTCCCCCACCACCCCAGCGCCAAGGTTTTCTTGCTCTACCCTCAAGAGGCAGTGAGCGCTGAGCCCATAGAGTACTTCTTTGCCCGGGGTGAAGGCCACGCTTGCACTGCCCTGCGCCTCTTACAGGCTGGCCCTAGGCTGGGCCTGGCCCGAGCAGAGTTTCTAGGCCAAGCGGCCCATCTAGGCGAGGGCGAGCTGGCCCGGTTAGCCCAGCAAGACCTGGCCCAGCGGCTGCAAACCCCTGTTCGCCCCCTGGCTGCCTGGGTTTTTCGCCAACCTGCCTCGAGGCCCCAGTTCGGCCTGCAGCACACCCGCTGGAAAGACGAGCTCGAGCGGGCCTTGCTGTACGCCCCGGGCCTGTTCTTCACCGGCAGCTACCTGGCCGGGCTGGGTCTGGCCTCTTTGGTCGAGCACAGTCGTCAGACAGCCCAGCGCGTCCTCGACTTTCTGGCGCTATCGGTAAGCCAGGACGACAAGGCCGTCTAAGCAAAGGCATACCCAGACTGCCCCTCCCCAGAGTATCATCGCCGCATGATTACTGCTTTTGTGCTGATTCAAACCCGCCGCGAGGCCACCGCTGAAACCGCCGAAGCCGTGGCGGAAATTCCCGGGGTGGCCGAGGTCTACTCGGTGACTGGAGAGTGGGACCTGGTAGCCATCCTACGCTTCAAGGACTTCGAACAGCTAGACGACATCGTCACCCTGGGCCTGCGCAAGCTCGAGGGCATCGAGCGCACCCAGACCCTACTGGCCTTCCGGGCCTTCTCCCGCAAGCTACTCGAGCAGGGCTTCAATATCGGCGGGGAAGGGCTGTAGCCGGCGCCATCCTGCCCTTTGGCCTAAGCCCGGTTATACCTCACGCAAACCATGCTTCGCTTTTTTCTGTTGCTCCAGATGGGGCTCTTAGGCCTGGGCTTGGCCTGGATGGCCGCTGCCGGCTACCCCTTCCTCCAGACCCCCGATCCCCTGCGCGACACCCTGGCCTTTGGGCTTTTGTTTCTGGCTTTGCTAGGCCTCGAGCGCCTCTTTTCGCGTCTGTTCCCCCAGAGCTTCAGAGCCGCCGAAGCCCTGCACGGCCAGCTCGCCCGCGTCATGCAGGCCGAGGGCATCCGCCACCCTCAGGCTCTGCTGCTGGCCTTGGCCTCGGGCCTGGGGGAGGAGATCTTCTTTCGTGGAGCCATACAAAACGCGCTGTATGGCGGCTGGCTGGGGGTGGTACTACAGGCCCTGGTCTTCACCGCTTTCCACCCCATCCCCGACCGCCGGGCCTGGAGCTATCCCCTATTCGTCTTCTGCGGTGGGCTCTTATTTGGGGCCACCTATCTCCTTACCAGTAGCCTAATCCCCGGCATCCTGGCCCACTACCTGCACAACGCTCGGGGCTTTTACGAGTTGCTGGATCGTTCCGAGGCTTGAGCTGGTTTAATTTGGCCCATCCGGCCCTATTGCTTTATGCTCAGTAGCGCTATGGCATACCAAAAAATCCAGATTCCAGCAGGCGAGAAAATCTCCATCCACCAAGGCAAGCTCCAGGTCCCCGACCAACCCATCATCGGCTTCATCGAAGGCGACGGCACCGGCCCGGACATATGGCGGGCCGCCCAGCCGGTGCTAGATGCCGCCGTGGCCAAGGCCTACGGGGGCCGGCGAAGAATTGCCTGGGCCGAAATCTACGCCGGCGAGAAGGCCAATGCGGTCTATGGGGAGGCCATCTGGCTGCCCGAGGAAACCCTAGAGTTCATCCGGGAGTACCTCGTCGCCATCAAAGGCCCCCTGACCACCCCGGTAGGCGGCGGCATCCGCTCCATCAACGTGGCCCTGCGCCAAGAGCTCGACCTATACGCCTGCGTCCGCCCGGTGCAGTGGTTCGAGGGGGTACCCAGCCCGGTACGCCATCCCGAACTGGTCAACATGGTCATCTTCCGCGAGAACACCGAGGACATCTACGCCGGCATCGAGTTTCCCAAGGATAGCCCCGAGGTAGAGCGGTTTTTGCAGTGGTTCAAGGCAGAGTTCCCCAAAGCCTACAGTAAAATTCGCTTCCCGGCCTCGAGCGGCATCGGCCTCAAGCCCGTCTCGCAGGAGGGCACCGAGCGGCTGGTGGAAGCCGCTATCCAGTACGCTATTGACAATGATCTGCCCTCGGTTACCCTAGTGCACAAGGGTAACATCATGAAGTTCACTGAGGGGGCTTTCCGCGACTGGGGCTATGCCCTGGCCAAACGCAAGTTCGGCGCGGTGGAGCTGGATGGGGGGCCCTGGCAAACCCTCACCAACCCCAAAACCGGCAAGCCCATCGTGATCAAAGATATGATTGCCGACAACTTCCTGCAGCAGATTCTGCTGCGGCCCGCCGAGTACAGCGTCATTGCCACCCTGAACCTCAACGGCGACTATATCTCCGACGCCCTAGCCGCCCAAGTAGGCGGCATCGGCATCGCCCCCGGGGCTAATGTGAACTACTACACTGGTCACGCGGTCTTCGAGGCCACCCACGGTACAGCCCCCAAGTACGCGGGCAAGGACCAGGTTAACCCCAGCTCGGTCATCCTTTCGGGCGAGATGATGCTGCGCTACCTGGGCTGGAGCGAGGCCGCTGACCTGATCATTCACGCCATGACCAAAACCATCGCCCAGGGCCGCGTCACCTACGATTTCCACCGCCTCATGACCGCAGAGGGACGCAGCGCCACCCTGCTCAAGTGCAGTGAGTTTGGCCAGGCCCTGATAGAAAACATGTAGCCAAATCCCCTACAAGCCGCCTGCCCGAGGTATACTGCGCGCATCCTCGAGCCGGAGGTGGTGGTATGGTTCAAGCGCTTATCGTTCTGGGGCTGCTGGTCATGGCCTACAACATGTTCACTGGTTCACAGATGCGCCGCGAAGCCCCCGGGGGTATCATCGGCGAGCGCCTATCCCAGCTCAACCTGTTCATCGGGTTTTTCACCCTGGGCTACCTGGGGATAGCCCTGCTCGTCTGGGGCCGGGCAGTGGACCTGCTGCTGGTTATTGTGGCTCTGATTCTGCTGTTTGGCGCCATCTTCGTACTTCTGGTGCTGCGCTTAGTACAAGCCATATTGAAGGCCCTGGGGGGCTAGGCTGTGGCACAATGCAACTTGGGGCCGCGCGCGTAGGCCCCTAACCCCAGTCGGAGGTTCTCATGCGAATCTACCGCCGAACCCCCAAGCCCCTGGACGAACTGCTGGGCCGGGAGGAGCGGCTGGTTTATGCCCTGTGCCAGCAGGAGGTGAGCGATGTGGTACTGGCCCAGCGCACGGGGCTGGCTCTGGATCGGCTGGAGGAGATTCTGGAGAGCTTACGAATCAAGGGTCTGATCGAGTTGCTGGCAGCTACCCTGCAGGAAAGCCCCCCGCCACCAACCCCCAACGACCCTCTCGCCGAAGCCAAGGCCCAGCTTGGCCAGACCTTGCAGGCTACGTTGGGCCAGCAAGCCCCTCGCTATCTGGCGGAACTCGAGGCCGCCACAAGCCTAGGTGAGCTGGAGGAACGGGCCCATAGGCTCTCTCTCAAGCTGCGGCTTACCGTGAGCCAGGAAGCCGCCCAAGCCCTCGAGGCAAAGATCAAGACCTTGTTCAAATAACCTCAGCCCTGCTGGAAAACCCCCTGCAAACGGCGCTGCATCACCTCAGCGTACTCGATCCAGTCGGTCAGGGTCTCCTCTACCGACTGGCGCAGGAGAAACTCCCCCGGCGAAAGACGCTTGAGCAGCAGAAAGGGTGGACCGCTTAAGCTTTCCAGCACCTGTTGCAAATGGTCGGCCTCGAGGTTCATCTCCCGCGCCAGAGGCATCAGGTCGGCCAGCAAAAAGACCTGCTGGGGGGGCTGTTCGGCCAGGAGGGCCAGCACCGCAGAGAAATGGCTGCGCTCCCGCAGAATCCCGTAGATTTCCCGCTCGAGAGCCTCCACGCTCTCCAGATCCACCCGCCCCTGGCGCAGCAGGCGCTCGAGGTCCAAGGGACCAATCGGAAAAGCGCTTTTGTGCTTGACCAGCCGGGCTAGCGCCTCGGGCGAGACAAAGCCCAGGCCGGTCTGCCCCAACCCGGAAGGCCGCACGCGGGCTATTTCGGCCAGGGCCTCGGCCTTGGAGGACTCCCCGGCCACCAAAGCGGCATACTGCACCCGGCCTTGAGAGCGGTAGGCCAGCAGGGCTTTGGCCTCCATCTCGCCGAAACGGGCTAAGGCCAGGTAGAAGGTACGGCGGCCCAAAGCCGCCCGGAAAACCCAAGGGGCACTACCCGACTCGCGCACCAGGCCCAAAGCCTCGAGGTCAGCAGCAAAGGCCGGGGCCTCGAGGGGCAACGGCTGGTGGGGATAGAGCACCTCCTTGGGGTAAGGGGTAACCCGAACGCGCTTGGGGGTTTTTTCCTGGACTGGCTCGCTCGGTGAAGGAGGGGGCGGTTTGGTAGGGGCCTCCGTTCGGGGACGGGCGGGCTTGGCCGCCGGGATCAGGGCTTCCAGAGCGATCTCGCCAGCCTCTAAGTGCAGGGCAATCCGGTCATTTACGTTCAGTCGCCGCTTGGCGTAATAGGGGGCCAGGCCCTCGAGGCGGTTCTGTTGCCAGTTGACCACCGCCTCGTAGGTCTCGCCCTCTTCGTCGCGTAAGATAACGCGATCCTTACCCTGCAAGAAAACCCGCAAGGACTGGGTCAGGTTCATGGTGCCGCTCTTGAGGCAGACGCTGGTGAGAACATAGCGCGCAATCATAGGGGTTCCTAGCAGGCTTTTTTATGCGTGAGCTTCCAGGCCGGAAGGGGCTGACCCGCAGTGAGCATATAGTACATCTCGTGGGCCACTTGAAGGGTGGTTTCCACGTCGCCCAAGGCCCGGTGACGCCCGGGGATGGGGCCCAGCTCAAACGCCCAGGCCAGCGCATCCAGGCCCCGCTTGGCCAGGCCAGGCAGGGCTTTGCGAGCCCAGTCTATGGTGTCCACCACGGGGTTATCCAGCCGGTAGCCCAGGCGCTTCAAGCGGGGCCGCAAAAAGCCCAGGTCAAAAGGGGCGTTCTGAATGACCAGAGTGGCTCCTTGTAGGAAGGGCAGGGCCTCCTCCAGCACGGTGTAGATGTCCGGGGCCCCTTCCACGTCTTTATCGCGGATACCGGTCAGGCGGCTGATGAAAGGGGGAATGGCTACCCCTGGGTTGACCAGGCGCTCGAGCACCTGCTTCTGACCATTTTCCAAGCGCACTAAGGCCAGCTCGATGATCTCGTTTTCCTCAGGAGAGAGGCCGGTGGTTTCCACGTCCAGAACCACGATGGCCTCCCCGGCCAGGGGAAAGGGGTAGCGCCACTCCCACAGGCCAATGCCCTCCTCGAGCTGGGCAAAACGCCCATCGAGCAGACCGCGCAACAGTGTCTCAGCTCCTCTCCCCCGCAAGGCCAGCACCTGCTCGGCCAGGGCCTGCTCGGGTAGAGGACGTCCAGTACTACGAAGGTGGCGGGCCAGGCGGGTGGAAAGGCGATAGTGGGTTGGGCTCATGGAAGGCTGGGAACCTTGGAGAAGACCATCGGGTGGGCAAGACCGAATGCCTGCATTAATGCCGTTTTACCTGAGCAAAAGGCCTCGGGGCGAGTATACCCCAGCTTACAGCGACATGACAAACCTTCACAGAGGGTAACGCCTAGGCGTTAAAGAGGTGTGACCGCGGACGGGCCTATCCCCTAGTCCAAAGGGGCCACCCGGGCGAAGGCCCGTTCTGTAGCCTCCTCGAAGACATGGGCCACGCTGAACAGCCGTTCATCCTCAAGGGGCGGGGCTATAAGCTGTACCCCCACCGGCAGGCTGCCTTCAAAGCCCGCGGGGATGCTCATGGCCGGCAGCCCGGCCAGGTTGACCGCCACGGTGTCGATGTCCGCCAGGTACATCGACACCGGGTCGGTGGTTTTCTCGCCGAAGCGGAAAGCGGGAAAGGGGCTGGTGGGCGTAAGGAGAAGATCGGCCTGGCGAAAGGCCGCGTCCAGGTCGGCTTTGAGTTTGGCCCTAGCCCGTAGGGCCTTGCCGTAGTAGGCTTGGTAGTAGCCTGAGGATAAGGCAAAGGTACCCATCAGAATGCGGCGCTTCGCCTCTGGGCCGAAGCCTTGCTCCCGGCTTTGCATCACAGCGGTGAGGCTGTCCTCGGCAGGCACCCTAAGGCCGTAGAGGGTGCCGTCGTAGCGGGCCAGGTTGGAGCTAATCTCGGCGGTGTTGACGATGTAGTACGCCGCCAAGGCATACTCCAGGCTGGGCACGCTGACCTCCACAAAGCGCAGCCCGCGCCCCTCCATCACCTGGCGGAAGCGCTCGATGGCCTCCAGCACCCCAGGAGAGTTGCCCACCGCCAAAGCCTCCCGTACCAGCCCCACCACCCAGCCCTGGGCCGGGGCTTGCAGAGCGCTTTGGAACCGGGGGGCCACCTCGAGGCTGGTGCTGTCCCGGGGGTCGTGGCCGCTGACCACATCCGTCAACAGGGCCAAGTCCGCCACCGAACGGGCCAGGGTACCCACCTGATCCAGGCTGCTGGCTGTAGCTACCACCCCATAGCGGGAGATGCGGCCATAGGTGGGCTTGAAACCATAGACCCCACACAAGGCCGCCGGCTGGCGCACACTCCCCCCGGTATCGGTGCCCAGGGCCAGCGGCACCATATCCGCCCCTACCGCTGCCGCCGAGCCCCCCGAGGTGCCCCCGGGTACCCGCTCGAGGTCCCAGGGGTTGCGGGTAGGGCCAAAGGCGGAGTACTCAGTGGAAGAGCCCATGGCGAACTCGTCCGTATTCGCCTTGCCCACCACGATGGCTCCGGCCCAGCGTAGCTTTTCCACCACGGTGGCGTCGTAGGGAGGAACGAAGTGCTCCAGCATCCTCGAGCCGCAGGTGGTGGGTAGCCCCTGGGTGCAGATGTTGTCCTTGACCGCCACCGGCACCCCGGCCAGCGGCAGAGCCTCGCCTCGGGCCAAGCGCTTTTCCACCTGCTGGGCTTCCTCCAGGGCCTTGGGATTCAGGCGGATAAAGGCCCGCACCCTGGGCTCGAGCCGCTCGATCCGCTCCAGATAGGCCTGCACCACCTCGCCGGGCGAGGTTTGGCCGGCTTGAACGCTTTGCACGATTTCCTGGGCCAACATATCGCCCCTATCATAAAGGCTCACCCAAAGAGGCTCGCCCACCAGTCCCGCACCCCCGGCCAGGCGGCCTCCCCTCCGGCTGGAAGGTAGACCACCTCGCCCGGTTCCTTGCGAAACCAGGTGTACTGCCGCCGGGCGTAAGCCCGGGTGGCCTTGAGCACGGCCTGCTGGGCCTGGGGCAGGGTGTAGACGCCCCGCAGGTAAAGGGCCACCTCCTTGTAGCCAATGCTTTGCAAGGCCGTGGGCATCTGGGGATAGGCCGCAAGAAGCCGCTCGACCTCTTCCACCAAGCCCTGGGCGAACATCCGCTCGATGCGGGCCTGTAGGCGAGGCTCGAGCCAGGCCCAGTCTGGCCACAAAATCAGCTTACGGTATCGAAAACGCGGGGCCCGACGCGGCAACTGGGCCGGTGGGGTGCCGGTGCGGTAGAGAATCTCTAAGGCCCGCACCAACCGGCGTGGGTTGCGCCCTACCCTCTGGGCATCCTGGGGGCTTTTGGCGGCCAACTCCTGCCACAAGGCCTCGAGGCCTTGGGCCTCCAAGCGCTGCCACAGCTCGGTCTGCACAGCCGGGTCAGGAGGCGGCAACTGGTGCAGCCCCTCCGACAAGGCCCGGATATAGTAGCCGGTTCCCCCCACCACCAAGGGCCACCGCCCCTCCTCCAGGCAGCGGGCAATAGCCGCTTCGGCCTGGTGTAGGTAGTCGGCCACGCTAAAAGCCTGGTTGGGCCAGACCAGGTCGATCAGGTAATGGGGTACCTGCTGCCGCTCAGCCAGGCTGGGCTTGGCCGTGCCGATGTCCATGCCGCGGTAGACCATGCTGGCATCGGCAGAAACCACCGCTAGGGAAAAGGCTTGGCCTAGCCGCAGGGCCAACTCGGTCTTGCCGCTGGCGGTTGGCCCGGCCAGCACCGGAATAGACGGCTGAGGGGACGCTTTGTCGTGCATAACTGCCTTCTTTCGCCCCTTCATGATATGCTCGGAGGTATGACCATCGAACGCTTCGACGCAATGGAGCGTCTGCAGAGCATCCGCCAGCAGCTCGAGGCGCTATCGCAGCGCCTTGGCGCCCAGGAGGAGTGGACTCCCCCAGTGGACATCCTCGACGAGGGCGAGCGGTACCGCATTTTAGTGGATGTACCAGGGGTCAAAGGCGAGGACCTCGAGCTATACGAGGAAGGCCAGACCCTCACCCTGGCCGGAATACGCCACGCCCCTGAAGGCGCTTACACCCATCAAGAACGCCCTACGGGCACCTTTCGACGGAGCTTTACTCTGCCCGAGGCCATTATGCCCAACAGCGCCCAAGCCTCGCTCAAGGGGGGGGTACTGGAGCTTGTAGTGCCCAAGGCCCGCCGATAGTCAGAGGATTTCCTGCACCTCTGGGCTCAATACGGTGTGGCACTTGCGGCAGCGCGGCTCATAGGCCTCGCTGGCCCCCACCAGGATGACCGGATCGTCGTAGCGGGCAGGCTTACCATTGACGAAGCGCTGGGTGCGGGTGGCCGGAGCCCCGCAGACTGGGCAGACCGCGTGCAGCTTCTCCACGTACTCCGCCCGGGCCAAAAGTTCCGGCATAATACCAAAAGGCTCAGCACGGAAATCTAAGTCCAGCCCGGCGCAGATGACCCGCACCCCTTTGTCGGCCAGCTCGATCACCAAAGGAACCAGCCCTGCATCGAAAAACTGGGCCTCATCCACCGCCACCACATCGGGCAAAGGCTCGGTCAAGTGGGCCCTCAACTCACTCGAGCTGCCCACTGCAACGGCCTTTGCCCTTTGTCCGTCGTGGCTGAACACGTCGCTTTGGTGGTAGCGGTCATCCAGACACGGCTTGAACACCAGCACCCGTTGCCGGGCGATGAGGGCCCGTTTGACCCGCCGGATGAGTTCATCCGATTTGCCCGAGAACATCGGGCCAACCACAACCTCGATCCAGCCTCGGGGATGGGGAAGGTGGGGTAGACGCATAGCCGTGGCCTAGCATATCGCGGCCCGAACCCTCTAAGCAAAAAAGGAAGGCGAGCCAAAGCTCGCCCGGCCGCATAGGCAGAGATTACTTCTTGGCCGATTTTTTGCCGTAGGTGCCGGCAAACTTCTTCTGGAACTTCTCTACCCGGCCTTCCGTGTCTACGAAGCGCTGTTGGCCAGTCCAGAAGGGGTGGTTGCCGCTCCATACCTCGACGTGAATCTCAGGCTTGGTGCTGTAGGTCTCCATGACCACCTGGCCGTTGCAGATGATCTTGCAAGGTACCAGCTTGGGGTGAATGTTCTCTTTCATCGGGCTCTCCTAAGCACGGATTTTGCCGTGCGCTCAACCCATGCAATATAGCAGGTCTAGCCCCCAAGGGCAAGCTGGGTTAAAATCGCGCCACCTATGGTCAGAGGGGTACGCGGTGCCATTACCGTCGAGGAGAACAGCCGCGAGGCCATTCTGAGCGCCACCCGCGAGCTGTTGCAGAAGATGCTCGAGGTCAACCAGATCACCGATTTCGACAGCATCGGGGCCATGATCTTTACCCTCACCGACGACCTGTGCGCTGCCTTTCCTGCCGAGGCAGCCCGGCAGCTCGGCATGCAGCGGGTGCCACTCATCAACTCGCGCGAGATTCCGGTGCCTGGGGCTTTGCCGCGGGTTATCCGGGTGATGATGCTGTGGAACACCGACCTGCCCCAACACCAGGTCAAGCACGTCTATCTGCGCGAGGCCGTGCGCCTACGCCCCGACCTGGAAAGCGCCCAATAAACCCTAGCGGATTTTCGCCCCTGGGGGCAGGTCTTTCTCCGGGCTCACCACCACAATGCGGCCTTGGGCATCCTCGCCCGCCAGAATCATCCCCTGCGACTCTACTCCACGCAGCACCGCGGGCTTGAGATTAGCCACCAGCACCAGCTTCTTGCCCACCAGGCTCTCGGGCGTGTAGTACTGGGCAATCCCCGAGACCACCTGCCGGGTGTGATCGCCCACGTTCAGGGTCAGCACCAGAAGCTTATCGGCCTTGGGGTGCTTCTCGGCTTTAATCACCTCAGCCACGCGGAAGTCTACTCGGGCGAAGTCCTCGATGGTGATGAGACCATCCGCGGCGGGGCGCTCGGCTTGGGAGGCTGGCTCGGGTCTGGCCTCGAGCTTGGGGAACAGAATGGGGGCCTCCTGGGGGATGCGGGTACCGGCTGGGGCCAGCCCCCAGGTCTCGGTCTGGGCCAGGGTATAGTCTCCCAGGCCCAAAGCCGCCCGCAGTTCCTTGGCCTTGGTAGGCAGGGCCGGCTCGAGCAGTACACTGGCGATTCGCAGGCCTTCTACTACAGTGTAAAGAGCATCCTCCAGCTCCTTCTTCCGGCTTTCGTCGCGGGCCAGCTCCCAGGGCTTGGTCTCGTTGATGAAGCGATTGAGGCTACGCACATACTGCAGCACCTCTTCCAAGGCCAAGTGGATGCGCAGCGCATCCACCTCTTTGCGCACCTTTTCCGCCAAGGCCACCCCCGCTCGGGCCATCTCGCTATCGGGCGATGAAGGCTCCGGCAAGACCCCGCCGAAGTACTTGAGCAGCATGGTGCGCACCCGCGATACAAGGTTGCCTAGGTCGTTGGCCAGGTCGGCGTTCAAGCGGTGGGCTACCACCTCCTCACCAAAGGGGCTGTCCGCACCTAACGTGGTATCGCGCAGCAAGGCGTAGTGCAAAGCATCCACCCCAAACTTATCGGCCAGGGCTAGGGGGTCTACCGCATTGCCCAGGCTCTTGCCCATCTTGCGCCCATCCATGGCCAGAATGTGGCCGTGCACCACCAGGCGGCGGTAGATGGGTAGACCAGCACTCTTGAGCATGATAGGCCAGAAGATGGCGTGGGGCTTGAGGATATCCTTGCCGATCACGTGCCAGGCATAAGGCCAGAACTTCTCGAAGAGGCCCCGGCTGGCCAGGGAGGAGACGTAGGCCAGCAAAGCATCGAACCACACGTAGGTGACGTGGTTCTCATCCCAGGGAATGGGAATGCCCCAGGGCACCCGCTCCCTCGGGCGGGAGATGGACAAATCGCCAATAGGCTCCTTGAGCATCTCCAGCACCTCGTTGCGGTAGGCCTGGGGCTGGATCAGGTCGGGGTGCTCATGCAGATACTCCACCAGCCAGGGGCGGTACTTCTCCATGCGGAAGAAGTAGTTGGCCTCCTTGCGCAACACCGGTGGCTCGGAGTCGCCCGGCAGAATACCCCCCACCAGCTCCTTTTCGGTTACGTAGCGCTCCGAGCCCACCGAGTAAAGCCCCTCATACTCGGCGTAGTAGATGTCGCCCCCCTCATAGACCTTGCGCAGAATTTCCTGCACAAAGCGCTTGTGCCGCTCGGAACTGGTGCGGATGTAGTCGTCGTAGCTAATGAGCAGGCGCTGATAGGCTGGCTGGAAGAGCTTCTCGGAAACGTAGTCCACGAAAGCCTGGGGTTCCTGCCCGGCGTTTTTGGCGGCTCGAGCGATCTTTTCTCCGTGTTCGTCGGTACCGGTCACAAAGTTGGTCTCATAGCCATCCAGGCGGTGGAAGCGGGCCAGGAAGTCGCAGATGATTTTCTCGTAGACGTGGCCGATGTGTGGCGCCGCGTTAGCGTAGTCAATGGCGGCGGTTTCGTAAAAGGTCTTGCTCATGGCTGCTCCTCTGGGGCTTTGGGCCTGGCTAAAAAAACGGGGGCGCAACCGCGCCCCGCCGATAGCTATTTGGTCGCTATCGTCGGGTAATCCGCATCATTCGGGCCGCAAAGCAATACCCTTGCACAACGAGCATTCTAGGCAAGTAGCCACCTCTTTGGCAAGCCACAAGGCCAAAACTTCTCGCAAACCCTTTCGGCAGATGCCCCGCATGATGCACGGGGCTGCAAAGGGAGTTTGGAGGTGGACATACTAGTGGTATATTGCTGCCAAATGCGCCTCTGGGAGGAACGGCTGGCCTGGGCAACGGTGGCCCTTTGCGCCCTGGGGTACGCCTTGGTTCCGCTCTTCCCGATGTTCCGCCCTTACGAACTCCCCCTTCTGATGGTGGTGGTGGCCGCCCTAGCCTCGATCTATACCTGGTGGGGTGGGGCTATAGCCCTAGCCGGAGCCCTTTTGGTCGAGGCGCTGCGCTACAGCCAGCCCTTCAGTCTGGGGGAGGGCTTCTTTCTGCTTTCGACCGCCTTTCTGGCCGATCTGCTGGGCCGGCGCCTCCGAAGGGGCCTGTTGCGACACAAAACGGTTTCCCGGCAACTCGACCTGCTGCTGCGGGCCTTGCGGGAAAGCGAGTCGCTGGGTAATCAGCGGGCTATCCTGGAAGCCCTACCCGAACTGGTACGGCTGGATAAACCCGGCCATGTCTCGGTGTGGGAACCCTTCCCAAACGGCCTACGGTTGGTAGCGGCCCGAGGTATGGAGCGGTCGGATGTCGAACGGCTGCCTTTTAGAAGCGTGGTAGGCCGTGCGTATTTAACCCAGCAAACCGTACTGATCAAGGACGTCAGCCAGGAACCGGACTACATCCGGGCAGGGGGGCATCTGACCCTTAGCGAGTTAGCCCTTCCCATCCTCGATGGTCGCCAGGTGGTGGCCGTTTTGAACCTCGAGCGCACCACCCCCTTTGACCCCTGGGAGGTGGAGGGGTTGCAGCAGTTTGCCCAGGCCATCGGCCTACGCCTGAGCCAGTTGGCCGAGCACCAGGAAGCCCAACTCATCGCCCAGCTGAGTAGCAGCCTGATCTCTGCCGAGAACCTGGAAGGGCTGGCCCAGCGGGCCGCGGTACTGCTCTGTTCGGTTCTGGGGGCCTCCGCAGCCGCCTTTTTTGAACAAAAGGGCGACCGCTTCCGCGCCCTGGGGCTGGGGGGCCAACCGCACCCCGACGATACGCGCTTAGCTCAGGAAGGTATCCCCTTTGAACAGGGCCTCATCTGGGAGGTCTACCGCAGCCAGCGCCCCTACTACAGCCATTCCTATCCACAGGAACCCTCGGCCATCCCTCAGGTGGCGGCCCACGGCATTGAGGCCATGGCCTTGCACCCCGTTCCACTGGCCGGGGCCCCTCGTAGTCGCTACGTGCTGGCTCTGGGGTACACCTCCGAGCGGGTCTGGAGCGAGCGGGAAAAGGGGCTCTTAGCCTCAGCCTGCCGTACCATCGGCCTGGCCCTGGAGCGCATCCTAAGCCAGCAGCACCTACAGGTACTGCTGGAGCTTAGCCAGCAGATATCCAGCGCCCCAGAGGCCAAACTCTACCACCACATCCTGCAAAGCGCCGTAGCGCAGGTTCCAGGGGCCACCGCCGGCAGCCTGCTGGCATGGCAGGACGAGCGCTACCGCTTTAGGGCCGCCGTGGGCTTCGACCTAAAGGTTCTGCAGAGCATCGCGTTCACCCAGGAGGAGCAGATGGCCTGGTACAGCGGCCCCCTCGAGGACTGGCAGGCCGGCAAGCCGCGCATCCTGCGGGGTGAGGAGATTCTGCAGGCCAGCCAGCGGGCTCGAGGCCAGGTTGTCTTCCAGAAGGAGAGCCGCAGTGAGGAGATACAGGCCAACCTTTGCATCCCCATCGCCTACCAAGGGCGCATCCTGGCCGTGCTCAACCTAGACAACACTTTCGACAGCCAAGCCTTTGGCCCGGATTCCTTGCGCGTGGCCCAGCTTTTCGTGCCCCCCATCGCCGCGGTGCTGCACGAACTTCACCACCGCCAGATGCTGGAAAACGCAGCCCTGACCGACCCCCTCACCGGCCTACCCAACCGCCGAGCTTTTGATCAGCGCTTTGACGAAGAGATTCGCAAGGCCAGGCGCTACAACTACCCCATCAGCCTGCTGGTGATGGATCTTTCCGGCTTCAAACAGATTAACGACCGCTTAGGCCATGCCGTAGGCGACCAAGCCCTGGTAGCGGTAGCCCAAGCCCTACAGCGCCAGCGCCGCAATGGGGATGGCTTGTTCCGCTGGGGCGGGGACGAGTTTGCCGCAATCCTCCTCCATGCCGATGGCCCCAGGGCCTTGGCTGCTGCAAAGCGCTACGCCAAAGCCATCGCCGAACTTCATTTCCAGGGCCTATCCCTAGGGGTCAACATCGGCATCGCTAGCCTGCCCAAGGACGGCAGCGACCACGACACCCTGCTCCAGGTAGCCGATACCCGCATGTACCAGGCCAAAGCCCAACGCACCCCCCTGGTCCCTCCTTCCGAAGGCGGCTACGCCGGTTGAACAGGTTTCGATAGAATGGGGCGCACAGCACCACCGGGGCCTATGCCTGCGGGGGATTTTGTGTCCAAGGAGTACGTGAGATGAAAAGCTATACAATCTGTTTGATTGAAGGCGACGGCATCGGTCATGAGGTAATTCCTGCGGCCAGGCTGGTTTTGGAAGCCACCGGGCTCAAGCTCGAGTTCGTTGAGGCCCAAGCGGGCTGGGAGACCTTCGAGCGAATAGGTATCTCGGTGCCCGAGGAGACCCTCGAGGCCGTTACCCATACCGATGCGACCCTGTTTGGCGCAGCCACCAGCCCCACCAAAAAAGTTCCAGGATTTTTTGGGGCCATCCGCTACATGCGGCGCAAGCTCGACCTTTTTGCCAACGTACGCCCGGCCAAGCACCACCCCATTCCGGGCTCGAGGCCGGGCGTGGACCTAGTGGTGGTGCGGGAAAACACCGAGGGGCTGTACGTAGAGCAGGAGCGCAGCTACCTGGATGGGGAGATCGCCATCGCCGACACGGTGATTACCCGCAAGGCCAGCGCCCGAATCGGCCAGTACGCCGCCCGGCTGGCGGCCAGCCGCCCCCGCAAACAACTCCACGTGGCCCATAAGGCCAACGTACTCCCCATGACCCAGGGCCTGTTCATGAACACCGTGCTGGGAGAAGCGGCCCGGTTTCCCGAGGTCAAAACCCAGGACATCATCATCGACAACTGCGCCATGCAGCTGGTGCGCAACCCTGAGCGCTTCGACGTGATCGTCACCACCAACCTGTTCGGCGACATTCTCTCCGACCTGACCGCGGGCCTGGTAGGCGGGCTGGGCATTGCCGCCAGCGGCAACATAGGCGAGAAGTACGCCGTCTTCGAACCGGTTCACGGCAGCGCCCCGGACATTGCCGGAAAGGGCATCGCCAACCCTGCCGCCACCATCCTTTCGGCAGCCATGATGCTGGAGCACCTGGGCGAGGCCCAAGTAGCCCATCGCATCGAAGCCGCTGTTGATAAGGTACTGGCCGAAGGCCCCCGCACCCCCGACCTAGGGGGTCACGCCACCACCCTAGAGTTCGCCGAGGCCGTGGCCCGGGCTTTGTAAGAGGCCAAACCCTACCGTGCGGGGTGTGCTGTGGGCCTCGAGTCCAATGGCGTCTTTTGCTCAAATGCACCGCCACAAAGGCTAGGTAAGGTAGTTCATATGGGCACTGCTGCAGCGATTCACCATGTTATACTGGCATGTAGCTTGAGATTCATTTGGGAAAGGGGGCAGCGTGCGTGATTTCTTTGGCGGGTTGCTAAGACCCAGGGTCGAGGCCATAGGTCTCGAGATTGGGTCGGCCAACATCAAGATGGTCGAGCTGTCCGGGACTCCCCCCAGCCTGAAGAACCTAAGCATCAGGCCTACACCTCCGGGGGTCATCCAGGAGGGCTCCATCACCGAACCGGGCGCTCTGACCGACCTCATCAAAGAAATGCTGGCGGAGATGCGCACCCGCAAGCGCTACGTGGTTACCGCGGCCAGCAATCTGGCGGTCATTACGCGCACCTTGCAGGTGCCCAAGATGCCCATTAAGCAGATGGAAGAGGCGGTGCGCTGGGAAGCAGAGCGCTACATTCCCTTCCCTATCGACGAGGTGGTGTTGGATTATGCGCCCTTAGACCCCCTCGAGGCCATCCCCGAGGGCGAGCAAATGGATGTCGTCGTCGGGGCGGCCCGGCAGGAAACCGTGGCTAGCCTGGTGGAGGCCCTAAAGGCATCGGACTTAGAGCCCTTAGTGATCGACGTAAAGCCCTTCGCTGGACTGCGCACCCTGGCCAATCGGCTGGTGGCCACCGACCGCGAGCCCATTACCCTGTTCCTGGAGATCGGGGCCGAGTCCTCAGGCCTGGTGCTCACCCGGGGAGAGCGGCTTTTGCTAAACCGCGTGATCAACCTATCCGGCAAGGACTTTACCGCAGCCATCGCCAAGGCCTTCAACCTTGATCTTATGGCCGCCGAAGAGGCCAAGAAGAACTACGGCCTGGCCACCATCCCCACTGAAGACGAGGATCTGCTCTTAGACTTCGACGCCGAGCGGGAGCGCTTCAACCCGGCCCGCATGTACGATGCCATCCGCCCGGTGCTGGTTGAGCTGACCACCGAGCTGCGGCGAAGCCTGGAGTTTTTCCGGGTGCAGGTTGGCGACCTTGGCGTAGACCAGGGGTTTGTGGCCGGTGGGGGCAGCAAGCTACGCAGCCTGGTGCCGCTTTTAGGCGACACTCTAGGCATTCCGCTGGAAACCGCCGATCCCTGGCAGGGCATCCAGATCGACAAAAGCCGTTTCGACCTCGAGTACCTGCGCAGCCTTGCACCGGAGTTTACCGTTCCGGTGGGGCTGGCTTTGCGGGGGGTGAATCCGCTTGATTAAGCTCAACCTCCTCCCCAAAAACCTGCGCCGCCGGGTTGAGCCGGGTTGGTGGCGGCTGGCGGCTGCGGCGGTGGTGCTAGCGGTCTTGGGGGTGGTAGCCTTCCTGCACCTTTCCACCTTATCCCAGGTTCAGGCCCTGCAAAACCAGCGCGACCAGCTACAAGTGGAAGTAGACGTGCTCAGGCCTTTTATCGCCGAGCAGAACCGGCTCAACCAGCAGCAGCGCGAACTCGAGCAGCTCCTATCGGTACGCAACCAACTGCGCGAGCGCTTTGTACCGTGGTCGGATAACCTGGCCCAGGTTATCAACCAGATTCCCCGGGAAGGCCGTCGCTTCGGGGTAGCCCTGCGCAGCATCGGCACCAAAGTCCTCACCCCCCAGGAAATTCAAAGCAACCAACAAAGCGGCCTCTACGATGGCAAGCCGGTCAACGTGGAGTTCAGCCTACAAGGCGAGGCCATCGGGCAAAATGCCCTAATCCGCTTTGTGGAGGCCTTTGAAACCTCGCCCCGCTTCGGCATCAACTTCCAAAACGCCAGCCTGGATCAGCAGCGGCAGCTCTATACCTTTGGGGCGACGATTGGCCTGGTCAGCCAACCCCAGGCCACCGCCAGCAACACCACAGGAGGTGAAGGCAGTGATAGCTCTTCTCGCTAGAATGGGCCAGCGCGAATGGGCCATCGTGGCCATGGTTGCCGCCGTACTGCTGGGTATGATCTGGTACTTCCTGGTAACCCAGCCGCTTCAAGATCGCATCCCTGAACTGCAGGCCGAGGTGGATCGCCTGACTACCGAGCGCGACCGGGGCCGAGCCGCCCAGCGCGCCCTGCCTCAGCTGCGCGAAACCATTGCCCGCCTCGAGGCCGAACGTCAACAGTTCCTGCGCGAGCTGCCCCCTACCGAGCAGCTCGGCCGGGTTCTGGCCTCGCTGGCCCAACAAGCTCGGGAAAGCGGCGTGGTGCTGCGCAGCCTTAGCCGGGGTGCAGGCGACAACCAGGGCGTAGCTAATGTGAGGGCCACCAACCTAGCCCTGCAGGTTGAGTCACCTTTCCCCGAGCTATATGTCTTCCTAAGAAACCTCGAGGGCCTGCAGCGCTTCGCCACCATCTCCGGCCTAAACCTATCCCTGGGTAGCAGTGGGCCAGCTACGGAAGCCCAGGCTACCGAGCCCATCATCAATACCAGCCTGACCATGACGGTCTACACCTATACCGGGCAGGCCCAAAGCGGGCAAGCTCAACCTGGAGGTCGGCCGTGAACTTCCTCCAGCGTATGCCCCAATCGGCCAAGATCGCTCTAGCCTCTGCCCTGCTGATCGGGGCCGTGGCGGTCTGGTACCTGGGCTTTTTCCGACCCAGTCAGACCGTGCAACAGCCCTCCACCCCAACCCCTACCCCTGCACCCGTGGGTACCCCCACCCCCCCCGCTACACCACCGGCGACTACCGCTCGGCCTCTCGAGGTACTCCCCCTGCCCTTCTTGGTGACAGAGACTCCCCGACCTAGCGGAGCGGAGGAACCCGAGGAAACCCCGGCCAACGTCGCTCTGGTCCGTCCTCGGGTAACCGTGCCTCCTAACCCCTTCGTTCCCCTTATCATCGAAACCACCACTCCTGCCCCAACCCCAACCGCCATGGCCAGCCCACCTGCACCTGTGGTGACCGCCCAGCCCATTCCCAGCCAGACCACGCGGGTTCAGGTGCGCCAGCCCACTACGGCCCTGCCCAGTCCCAGCCTGCCAGGTACCCGCCCCGCTCACCTAGGAGAGGCTCGTCTAGCCCCAGGCGCACCCCGCCCTATCCTCCCCAGCCCGGCCCCTTTGGGCAGTGGCATGCTGCCTATCCGGCTGGCCCCGCTGGAACGCGAGCTAAGCCCCACGCCTGCCCCAGCCCAGGAGGCCGCTGCCCTGGATGGGCAACCCCCCTCAACCAGCGGCAGTGGAAGCCTAGACTTCGCTCGAGCCGAGATAGACACCCGGTTAGCCCAGGTGCTCGAGCCTAAAAGCAGCCTGGCCAGAAGCCCAGAAACCGCGCAGGAAAGCAGCCTGGCTCGCTTTGTGCGCGAGCTCAACCTGCAGCTTTCGGGTGTGGTTCTAGGCCCAACCAGTGTGGCCATCTTCCAGACTAAGGATGGCTTTGTGGTGCTGCCCGTAGGGCGCACCCTCCCCGGCAGCGACGTGCTGCTCAAGAGTCTGAGCGCTAGAGAAGCCCTCTTGGTACAAGGTTCACAGAGTCTGAACCTGACGATAGATACTCCCTAGGCGGTGAATATGAAGCGATTTCTTGCCCTTCTGGTGGTGTTGAGTCTGGCGTCGGCCCAGGGCACCCTGCCCCGGGACGCCCGCTTCGACCAGCCCGTAAGCAACATCGGCGTCAACCTACCTTTGCCGGCCCTTCTGGACGCGCTGGCCCGCAGCGTGGGGCTCTCCCCCATTCTGCGGGATGTGCCCAATGTGAGCGTGACCGCCGATATCGACAAAAAACCCTTCCGCCAGGTCTGGGACCTACTCATCGCCACTTACGGCGACGGTCGCATCACGTATGCCCTGCTGGAAAACAACGTGATCATAGTGGGGCCTAAGGAAGTGGTGGATCGGGCTCGAGGGCAGGTCGATCAGCCTTCGGCCCAGCCGGGTGAACCAGTAGTCCGGGAGTTCTATCAGGTGCGCTCGGGCGACCCCGCCGCCCTGGCCTCCCTTGTCCAACAGGAAGTGCCCGGGATTACCGTGCGGGTGGTGCCTGGGCAAAACGTGCTGGTTATTACCGGTACCGCCCGCCAGCAAGCTGAGGCCCTGGCCATCCTACAGCGGGTAGATGTACCTCGAATCAGCGCTCCTACTGCGCCGGTGGTGCAAAAATCCTTTGCCCTTTCCCACAGCCGCGCGGTCGAGCTGGCCGAGGTGCTGAGCAAAGCCATCGCCGCTCAGGCCCAAGGCTCCGCCCCGGCTCAGGGCCAGGCCCAGCCAACAGCCCCGGCCGCCCCTCAGGTCACGGTGGTGGCCGAGCCCCGCACCAACACCCTCATCGTTACCGGCTCGGCTGAGCAAATTGCCCTGGCCGAGCGCCTGATTCCCACTCTGGATCGCCCAGTCCAGCAGGTTCAACTCCAGATTCGGGTGCAGGCCGTGCAGGGCGAGGTCATCCGCAACCTGGGCCTTCGATGGGAGACCGTCTCGGGCGGCAACCTGATCGCCAGCTTCCTCTCCACCGGCCTCAACCTGATCTTCGACGCCACCCGCAGCCTGGCCTCGCTCAACATCCGGGCGGTGCTGGACGCCCTGGAAAAGCAGAACCTCTCCCGCCGCCTGAGCGATGCCAACGTGCTGGTAGAGGACAACTACGGCGCCGATACCTCCGACATCCGGGCCACCGGGGCCCGGGGGGCCGAGATTAAGGTAGGCGGGCGCCTGCTGATTCCCATCCGGCTGGCCGACCAGGTCACGGTGCAGCAGTTCGACTACGGCCTTTTGGTACGGGTGCGCCCGCAGATTACCGCCGATGGAAACATTTTGCTCGAGGTCTTCACCCAGACCGGGGGTGACCCGGTCGATGGGCCTGGCGGCAGTATCCGCGTCCCCCAGGAGACCACGCTGTCCAAGCTGCGCATCCGCGACGGCCAGACCGTGGTGCTGGGCGGCCTGATTCAAAAGGTCACCGATACTTCGGAGAACAAGGTGCCCCTGCTGGGCGATATCCCTCTGCTGGGGGAGCTTTTCAAGCAGCGCACCTCCTCGGTCAAAGACGATGAGTTGATCGTAATTATCACTGGCAACATCGTCAAGGACACGGCCCAGCGCTAAGCCTCTTTTTATCGCGAAAGCCGGGCTTGGCCCGGCTTTTTGTTGAGCTTCGGATTTTGGACAAAAGGGCAAGTGTGCTAGATTCTGTACATGCGTTTTCTGACTGCTGGAGAATCCCACGGGCCCCAGCTCACCGGGATTGTGGAGGGCCTGCCCAGCCAGCTTCCCCTAACGGTGGACGACATCAACCCCTGGCTTAGGAAACGGCAGGGGGGGTACGGACGTGGCCGGCGGATGGTCATCGAGACCGATACAGTGGAGTTTGCCAGCGGGATACGGGCAGGCCGCACCACCGGCGCACCGGTAACCCTAGTCATCCGCAACGCCGACTACCGCAACTGGGCCGAGATCATGGACCCTGCCCCCGGCAATGAGCCGCGCAAAAAAGCCCTCACCGCCGCCCGGCCCGGCCATGCCGATCTGGCCGGGGGCATCAAGTACGCTCACAAAGACCTGCGCGACGTCCTCGAGCGGGCCAGCGCCCGCGAGACCGCCATGCGGGTGGCGGTGGGGGCCATCGCCCATAAGCTGCTCTCCCACTTCGGGGTGGAAAGCGCCTCTTTTGTGGCGGGCATGGCCGGGGTCTGGAGCCAGGTGCCCTTCGACTGGAGTCTAAAGGCTCGGCTGGAGGAAAGCCCGGTGCGCATGACCGACCCCCAGGCCGAGGCCGAGGTTATCCGCCGCATCGACCAGGCTAAAGCCCAAGGCGATACCCTAGGCGGCATCATCGAGGCCCGTTTCCGCGGTCTAGTGGTGGGGCTGGGCTCGCAGATGCACTGGGAGCGCAAGCTCGATGGGCGCATCGCGCAGATGGTCATGAGTATCCCCGCGGTCAAGGGGGTGGAAATCGGCCAAGGCTTTGAAAACGCCATGCGCCCTGGTTCCCAGGTGCACGACCCCATCTACTGGGCGCCAGACCGGGGCTACTACCGCCAGAGCAACCGTGCAGGCGGCACCGAGGCGGGAATGACTACCGGTGAGGAGCTGGTGGTGCGGGCTGCGCTCAAGCCCATCGCCACCCTGATGAGACCGCTGCCCACCGTGGATGTACAAACCCACCAACCCGCCGATGCGGCCCGCGAACGCTCCGACACCACGGCCGTTCCCGCGGCCAGCGTCATCCTGGAGGCCCTGATAGGCATCGTGCTGGCCCAGGCCTATCTAGAAAAGTTTGGTGGCGACACGCTGGAAGAACTGGTGGAACGGGTGGAGCGCTATAAACAGCGCACCCTGGCCTACTGAGGGTGAGGAGCCATGTCTAAGAGCCGGGCTTTTGCCCCTTCCTCTACCGAACCCCCTTCCGCCTATGCTCGAGGTTGAACGCCCCGTGACCTGGGTGGCCCTGACCGGTTTTATGGGGGTGGGCAAAAGCCACATCGGGCGGGAACTGGCCCGGGCCCTTCTGCTCCACTTCATCGATCTGGATCGTTACATCGAGCGTCAGATGGGGCTTTCGGTAGCCGATATCTTCCGCCACCTGGGTGAGGCCACCTTCCGCCAGCTCGAGGCCGAGACCGTAGCTGAGCTGGTACAGAAAGACTTTCTGGTACTCTCGCTGGGCGGGGGCACCTTCGTGAACCCAGAAAACCGCACGCGGCTTTTACAGCGGGGGCCGGTGGTGGCCTTGTGGGCCAGCCCGCAAACCATCCTCGAGCGCATCCGCCGCCGCCCCGGCCAACGCCCCATCCTGGACACCCCCGATCCCTTCGAGCGCATTCAGAAGCTTTATGCCGAACGGGAAGCCATCTACCGCCAGGCCCCCCTGCATGTCTCAACCGATGGCCGGCGGGTAGGCGAAGCGGTGGAAGAAATCATCCAGCAGCTATGGGCCTATGCGAAAGCTAGCGATTAGACACCCCATCCCCTACCCCATTCACATCGGGCAGGGCCTCGAGGTGCCCCAAACCCACGGCCCCCGGGCCATGCTGTACGACCAGGCGGTGCAGGGCTTTGCGCAAAAGCTGGCTTCTCGGCTGGAAATTGCGGCCTGCCTGGGTCTTTCCGGCGGCGAGGAGGCCAAAACCCTGGCTGCCTACGGCCAGGTACTCTCCTGGCTGGCCCAGCAGGCCCTACCCCGCGACACGACCCTCTACCTGGTGGGGGGAGGAACCCTAACCGACCTGGGGGGGTTTGTAGCCGCCACCTACCTGCGGGGGGTGGGCTATATCAGCCTGCCCACCACCACTTTGGCCATAGTGGATGCCTCGTTGGGCAATAAAACCGGGATTAACCTTCCCGAAGGAAAGAACCTGGTGGGGGCCTTTCATGCTCCCCTGGGGGTCTACGCCGACCTCGAGGCCCTCCAGACGCTGCCCCTATCTACCTTCAAACAAGGGTTGGTAGAGGCTTTCAAACACGGCATCATCGCAGGGGACCAGGCCCTAACCCAGGTAGAAGCCCTGACCCCAGGGTGGGCAGGCCTGGAGGACTACCTGGCCCGTGCGGTGGCAGTCAAGCTAACCATCGTAGAAGCCGACCCCAACGAAACCGGCGAGCGTCGCAAGCTCAACCTAGGCCACACCCTGGCCCACGCCCTCGAGGGGGCCACGCAAGGCGGCCTGCCCCACGGGGTAGCGGTGGCCTATGGCCTGCTCTTCGCGGCCCTGTTGGGCCGGGCTCATGGCGGCGATGATCTGGTGCCCCCTGTGCTCAACCTGCTGCGCTGGTTGGCCCCACCTCCTCTACCCCCTTTGGCCTGGGACGACCTGGCCCCCTACCTGAGCCGGGACAAGAAGAAGCGGGGGGATACCCTCCACTGGGTGATACCGCTGGGCATGGGCCATTTGGTGATCCGGCCCGTAGCCCAAGCCGTACTGCTAAGCTGCTACGAGGCGTTTCGTACACTGATACCGAGCCAGCAAACCTAACCTGGCACAAAGCAACCGCAAATATCTGCACTTTCGCGTTATGCGAAAAAAACCTTACTTTTTGTGGCATACCCTCCCCCCGTGTATAATCGGGCCCGTCAAGCCAAACCAGGAGGTGGAGCGTGAGCGAAAATGCCCTCGACCGTCGTGAATTCATTAGGACTTACGCAGTTGGCTGAAGGATGTGGAGGGGATGGGCGAGATAACTTCGTATCGCCTCGCGAACAATGGACGCCTTGGCCTCGTAC
>FWWL01001231.1_pt1 | contig 62511 bp, 60 predicted proteins | sample 2228331 | NCBI WGS metagenome assembly FWWL01 (sample SAMEA103939775, study PRJEB20133) | metagenome
TGGGATGCGAACTACGATGGGAGCATCCTCGTGGGCTGGTCCGATACCGATCCCCGCGACACCACGAGCTGGGCTGCAGTACGCTGGGTGCGGAACGGGCAGACCTATGCTGTGCAAAACCTCAACACCGTGTTTGCCTCCTTGGTCAGCGATGGCTCCAAGATGGAGGCGGCTTATGGCTGTTCGTTGGATGGGCGCTACATCGTGGGGCAAGGAGTGAATGCAAGCACCAGGCGCGAAGAGGCGTTCCTGTTGGACACTTGGCGCACAGGCGACACGAACGGCGACGGCTGTATCGACGATTCCGACCTGCTTGCCGTGCTGTTCGCCTTCGGCACGCCCGGCACAGGACTCACCCGCCACGAGGACATCAATAGGGACGGGATTGTGGACGACGCCGACCTGCTGACGGTGCTGTTCAACTTCGGCAGTGGGTGTTAGCCCTCACCCCCAACCCCTCTGTTTTAGCCCTCACCCCCGACCCCTCTCCCTATGGGAGAGGGGAGAATCGGACTCCCCCTTCTCCCAGTGGGAGAAGGGGGCTGAGGGGATGAGGGCTGTCCGATCCATATAGAGAACCCGCCCTCGAACAAGCGGGTACAGTATAAGGCGTGATACGCGCACAGATGCTGGGCGGGTTCCAAGTGGAGGTGGCGGGACGGCGAATCGAGCGGTTCCGCACCCATAAGTGCGCCCTTTTGCTCGCCTACCTTCTGCGCTATCCTCAGCCTCATCCGCGCGAGCACCTGCTCAAGCTGTTCTGGGCAGGATTGCCGAAGGAGTCTGCACAAAACAATCTGCGCGTCGCTCTCAGTTATATTCGGCGCCTTTTGGAGCCTCCCAACACGCCGATTGGCTCGGTACTCTACACCGATACCCGTCGGGTGGGGCTGAACCCGCAGAGGGTGGAGACCGATGTGGGCGCGTTTGAAGGTGCGCTTTGGAACGCCAACAACGCCGAGAGCGAGAGCGAGCGACGCTATTGGCTGGAGCAAGCGTACCACCTCTATCGGGGCGAGTTTCTGAGCGGTTTTGAGGAGCCGTGGGTGGTTGCCGAGCGGGAACGGCTGAACGGGCTTTATCAGCAACTGCTTGCCCAGATTCAGCCCACTCCTGCAAAGGGGGTGGCACTTAGTATGCCTCGCTTTGCGCCTCCACAAGGCGTTGCGGGGCTGGGAGTGGTGCTGGGCGTGGAGGGCGAGGAGCCGCTGGAGCCGAAACTGCCGTGGATACGGCAGGTGGTTTCGGTGTGTCAGGGGCATCTGGTGGCGGTCTATCCGACGGGCATACGCGCCGTTTTCATCTCCCTTGAGAATGCCCTCAAGGCGCTGGATGCTCTGCATGGACAGTTAGGGGGATGTCGCTTTGCGCTGGATGTAGGGGAGCTCAAGTCGCATCACGGGAGTTATGGGGGCGTGCCGATGGAGGCGGTGAACGGGCTTCTTCAAGCGGGCTACCCTGCCCAGATTTTAGGCACGGAGCGTCTCGTGGTGCTCCTTGCCTCTGCCCGGACACGCCATAACTATCGCGGACGCCATCTGGGCTGTTATCGCCTGAGCGTGCACCTCAGCAATGAGCAGGTCTATCAGCTCGACCTCGCGGGGCGGGAGCGCGTGTTTATGCCCTTGCGTGCCTTGCCTGCTTTGCGCAAAGCGTTGATCGAGGTTCCGACCCCCTTTATCGGGCGCGAGGCGGAGCTGAGCCAGATTCAAGCGTTGCTTGGGGAGGGGGATGGCTCGCGCCTCATCACGGTCATAGGGGCGCCAGGCGTGGGCAAGAGTCGGCTGGCGCTGGAGTGTGCGTGGCGGATGTCGGCTCTGTTTGGGGAGGCGCGCTGGTGGATTTCGGTTCATGATGCGCAAGAGAGTTTGGGCGAGCGGTTGGCGCGCCTGCTCAGTTGGGAGTGGCGGGGGTTCCAGCCGTTTGGGGAGGCGTTCGCCGAGTTTCTCCATCATCAGCCTGCGCTCCTCGTGGTGGATTTTGCGACCCGCCCCTCACCAGAGCAGAGTGCCGAACTGCAGAGCCTCTTGTGCTTCTGCCCCTCCTTCCGTTGCCTTAGCACCTCACTGACCGCGCTCGGCATCGAGCAGGAGCATTGTTTTGCGCTTCAGCCACTGTCGGTGCCGCCAGCAGGTGCGAGTGCCCCTGCCGAGATACTGCAGTATGAGGCGGTTCAGCTGTTTTTGGATCGGGCACGCCGAGTGGCTCCTCCGTTTCGTATCACGGAGCAGAACAGCGAGGCGGTGGCGGAAATCTGTCGGCTGCTGGACGGCTTACCGCTCGCCATTGAACTCGCTGCCGTGCGGGTGGGACGGATGAGCTTGTCAGAGCTGCGCGAGCGGTTGGCAGTTTCACCTGAGTGGCTTGGTGGTCACTCGGTGGGAAGCCTCAAGTCCTCTCTGCTTGCCTCCCTTCGCACCGCGCTCCATCTGCTCTCGCCCAAGGCGCAGGCGATATTCGCTCGGCTCGCCTGCTTCCCGGATGGATGGACGCTCGAATCGGCACAGGCGATAACTTCTAATCTAACGCCTGAGCCGAAGGGTTCAGAGAATGGCGATTCGGAACTCGCTTGCGCCCTCCACGAGCTGAAGGCGCTGTCGCTCATCCAGCAAGAGGGGGAACGCTATCGCATGCTTACCCCTATTCGCATGTTCGCAAAGGAACTGCTTGCCCCGGAGGAAGTGCATGCCCTGTACCTGCGCTACATAGACCATCTGTCAAACTCGGCTCCTGAGGTTCAAGACCTTCGCCATCGCTGGCATGCCCTTGAAGAGGAGCGGACGAACATCGAGACGGTTTTGGAGTGGGCGGTGAGCCATCACCCTGAGTCTGCCCTGCGATTGGCACGCGCATGCTCACCATTTTGGGAGCGACGCGGCTGTGGTGGGCGGGTCTATCGCCTCCTGCTCTCTTTGATAGACCGATTGACTGAGCCTCTGCAACAGTTGCAAGCGGTGCGTTTTGCGCTTGTTCAGGCGATACGGCGCGGGGAGACCGAGGATACGGAGCGACTGTTGGGGGAGTTCCTTCCTCTTGCCGAGCGCGTACCCACTACACTTGAATCGGCGCGCCTTTGGGGAGTTGCGTGCCACTATGCTTGGCTTCAGGGCGATTATGAGCGCGGTCTGTGTTGGATTGAGCGCGCCCTTGCGGAACCCTGTGTGCAAGAGTCGCCACACGACCTGATGGAGATGCTTCTGCACAGGGGAGTAGTGCAGTGGCTTCAGGGGTCACTCCATTTGGCTCTGGACACCTTCCAGAAGGTGTTTGCACTTACCGACACGCCCCAAGCGCTTCCCCAACGCTTGGTCGCCTTGAGCAACTTGTGCAATGTGTTGTATCAGCTAGGTCAGAGGGAGGAGGCGTTCGCTCATCTGTTGGAGGCGGTTCCGCTTGCCGAGCAGCTGGGCGACCAGCGCACACTGGCAATCCTGCTCAACAGTTGGGGGGTCTGGCTTCAGGAGGCGGGGGATTATGCCCAAGCCCGCGAACGCTTTTTGCAGGCACACGCCCTCTGGAGAGAACTGCACGATTACACGGGCGAAGTGGCAGCTTTGGCGAACCTTGCGCAGGTCGCCAAAGAGGAGGGAGACACTGAAACGGCGTATGCGCTGTTTCAGCGCGCGCTCGAGATGGCAGAGCAGTACAAGCAGGGTTGGTGCATCGAAGAGCTTCGAAACCGCTTCGAATCGCTCGCTTCTGCTGAGGGCGTTTCCGAGTGAGTCGATGGCTCAGCTAAAGGCTTTATTCCTTTAAGGGTATCCTAAGCGCAGGGTGATAGACGATGGCAACGGTACTCCAGCCCAAGGAGCAAGTGCAGATGCCCGCTCATCGGTGGCGATTTACCATCGAGCAGTACTACAAACTGGGCGAGCTGGGCATCTTTGGCGACCGACGCACCGAACTGATTGGAGGCGATATCTATATGGTTCCCACAAGCCCTGAGCATTCTTACACGGTCGAATCGGCAAGCTCGAGCCTGAGAAGACTCCTTTCTAAGGAGGGGCACTATGTGCGTGAAGAGAAGCCTATCAAGATAGGTGACAACGAGCCAGTACCCGATGTGGCAGTCGTACCGGGCAAGCCGAGCGATTACCGCACGCAACTTCCCACCACTGCCTTGCTGGTAATCGAGGTTTCCGAGGCGACACTCCCCTTTGACCGCACGCACAAGGCAAGCCTCTACGCCAGCGCAAACATCCCTGAGTATTGGATTGTGAACCTGAACGAAGGCGTGCTGGAGGTCTACCGCGAGCCTGCACCGATGGAGAACACCCCGTTCGGGGCAGGCTATAAGCAAGTCCGACGCTACACCCAAGATGAGACCATCAGCCCCCTCTTTGACCCCGAAGTCTCCATCCCTGTGAAGAGCCTGTTTGAAGAAGAGGAGTAAGTCGAGTGAACAGCCTTCCTGTATGCCTTTCCTGTGCTGTATACACTTTCACAATTCTCGTTCTCCGCCGGTGAGAGAAGTGGGCTGAGTCACTACCTCTCCACCTCTTGAATCTCGAAGCACTCGATGCGGTCGCCTTCTTGGTAGTCGGTGAAGCCTTCCAGCACGATACCGCACTCGTAGCCGGCGGCGATTTCGCGCACATCCTCTTTCAGGTGGCGCAGGCTGGCGATACGGCTCTCGTGAAGCATCTCTTTGCCGCGCCATAGGCGAGCGGGACGCCCGCGATAGATTTTGCCGTCCAGCACATAGCATCCTGCGACGGTGATGCCCCGCGAGAGCCTGAACACGGCGCGCACCTCGGCTGTGCCCAGATGCACCTCTTTGCGCTCTGGCTCCAGCAGCCCCTTGAGCGCCCGTTGCACCTCGTCCAGCAGTTCATAGATGATGCGATAGGTGCGCACATCCACATGGTGCGTCTTGGCTTGCTGTTGGGCGTTGGTCTCCACCTTCACATTGAAGCCCAGCACGATGGCTTCCGCCGCGATGGCGAAATCGATATCGGCTTCGGTGATATTGCCCACATTCGCGCTGATGATTTTGATGTCGACGCCTTGGGGCTTCTCCAGTTTGAGCAGGGCGTCGCGGATGGCTTCGACGGAGCCGTAGGTATCGGCTTTGAGGATAATATTGAGCGACTTAATCTCGCCTGCTTGCAACTGCTTGAACAGTTCCTGCAGGCTGGGGCGTCTGCCGATTTGTCCGAGTTTCTGCTCGCGTTCGGCTTCTTGGCGTTCGGTGGCGATTTCGCGGGCGCGCGCTTCGCTTTCGATGCGCTCGGCGGGGTCGCCCGCAACGGGCACATCTTCCAGCCCCATCACTTCGACGGGCATGGCAGGCGTGGCGCGTTCGACCGCTTTGCCCGTGTGGTCGAACATGGCGCGCACTCTGCCCCAAGTTTTGCCGACGACGAGCACATCGCCACGGCGCAGGGTGCCCTCGCGCACCAGAATGGTGGCGACGGGGCCGCGCCCCTTGTCCAGCTTCGCCTCGATGACCGTGCCCTGAAACGGGGCGCTTGGGTCGGCTTTGAGCTCCATCAGCTCGGCGGTCAGCAAAATCGTTTCCAGCAGTTCGTCCACACCCTGACCCGTGAGCGCGGACACAGGCACCACTTCCGTCTCGCCCCCCCACTTGGTGGGGATTAGCCCATGCTCGGTCAGCTGTTGCATCACACGGTCAGAGTTGGCTTCAGGCTTGTCGATTTTATTAATCGCGACGATAATGGGCACATTCGCGTTTTTGGCGTGGTGGATGGCTTCGACGGTTTGAGGCATCACGCCGTCATCTGCAGCGACCACCAGCACCACAATATCGGTCACCTGTGCACCGCGCGCCCTCATCGCGGTGAACGCCTCGTGCCCCGGGGTGTCCAGGAAGGTGATGAGTTTGCCGTTGCATTCCGCCTGATACGCGCCGATATGCTGGGTGATTCCGCCGTATTCGCGCTCGGCGACGCGCGTCTTGCGGATATAATCGAGCAGGGAGGTCTTGCCGTGGTCTACATGTCCCATGATGGTCACGACGGGGGGGCGGGGTTGAGCGCCGGTGGGCGGGGGCGCGGGCGCAATCGGGCGCACGACGGCAGGCTGAGGCTCCTCCCAGCGCACTTTCAGCCCGAAATCTGCCACGACCTGTTCGATGGTCTCCCTGTCCAGCTTCTGGTGCGGCGCGACCAGTTTCTGATAGCGCACCATCAGGTGCTTCTGAATCTCCTGCGGGCTGCGCTCCATCGCCTGTGCCAGGTCGCGCACGGTCATTTCAGAGGGCAGTAGGAGCGTGCGTAGCTCCTCCATCATCTCCTGCGCCATTTCTTTGATGGTCTGGGCGGTATCTGGGTCCAGACCGCGTCGCGCCTCCTCGCTGGAGATGCCCAGTTCCGCCAGAATCTGCTGGAGACGCCCCGCAGGCACCTCCAGCTCCTTCGCAAGATCCTGAACGCTGATTTTCGTCTTTGCCATCGGCTCTCAACCCCTCGCCCCCAGAGTATACCCGACAGGGTACAATAGGCATGCAGATGTCGGCACGCGTTGGGCTGATGACCGTCGAACTCTATATTGGCGGCTGCCGCTCGCTGAAGGAGAAGCGACAGGTGCTCCAAAGCCTGATGGCTCGCCTGCGCAGCGAGTTCAATCTGGCGATTGCGGAGGTGGACCATCATGATATGCACCAGCGTGCCTGCCTCGCGATTGCCTGCGTCGGCAACCGCACCGAGCATGTGAACCGCATGCTCGATATCGTTCTGGAACGCCTTGCGGGCGAAACCCGTATCTCTCTTATAGAGAGCCAAATCGAGGTGCTATAGGCATAAGGAGGACGCCGATGGGCGGACGATTGGAACGGTTGGAATCGCTCTTGACTGAAGAGATCAGTCAGGTCTTATTGCGCGATTTACAGGATGAGCATCGTGGGCTGGCGACGATTACGGGCGTCAAAATCGCGCGGGATCTCTCCCATGCGACGGTCTATGTCAGCATTTTGGGCGATGAGGCGCACCGACGCCATGTGATCGAGGCTCTGCAACGCTCAGCAGGCTACATCAAGGGGTTGCTGGGCAAGCGGTTGCACCTAAAGCGCATTCCCCGCCTGCAGTTTGTGGATGACCCCTCCCTGCGTCAGGCGGACCGAATTAGCCGCCTGCTGAAAGACGGTTGAGGGAGCAAAGCGAGCGGTTTAGCTTGCGTCGTGCATAGGGGCATCCCCTGTGTGCCCCTGTAGCACGGGCGTCCCGCCCGTGCAAAAGCGTAGCTTGGGCATCTTGCCCATTTAGCCTGCAGCTTGGGCGAGACGCCCAAGCCACTGGAGCACAGGCGTCCCGCCCGTGAAGTGAAAGGCATTTTCAAACACCCCCGCAAAAGTGCCAGATTTCGCGTTTGCCTCTGCAAAGAGCCACCCCGCACGCCTATAATTCCCATCGGCGCATGGAGGCGCAGGACGGAGGGTATCCACCATGGAGGTCTATCATCTCTTTCCAGAGGCGAGCGCGGTGTCCTCAGCACCGCCACGGCGGCGCGTGTTGATTGTGGACGACGATCAGCTGGTGCGGGACACCCTGCGATTTGTGCTGGAAGATGCGGGCTATGATGTGTGGGCGACAGCGCACGGTGCCGACGCACTCACTGTACTGGAAAGCCAGCCCATCGATATCGTGCTGAGCGACATCTTTATGCCCGGCATGAACGGCTTCGACCTGCTTAAGCAGATTCGCCAGCGTCGCCCCGATGTGCCTGTGATTCTCGTCACGGGCTTCGGCAATATCGAGATGGCGCGTCAAGCACTCAAAGAGGGCGCAACCGATTTCATCACCAAGCCATATAATGTCAACGAGATTCCGATCCTGATTGAGCGCAATCTCACGCGCCACACGCTTGAGAGTTCGCGCACGCGCGACCTGCAGGAGGAGGTCCAACGCTCTTATCGGGCGACTTTGGAGGCGTTGCTCACGGCGCTGGACACACGCGATACCGAGACGGAGGGGCACTCGGAACGGGTGGCAGGCTATACCATGCTGATCGCGTATCAGTTGGGACTGCCCGATGAGGAACTGCCTCACATTGAGCGCGGCGCCCTGTTGCACGACATCGGCAAGATTGGCGTGCCCGATCACATTCTATATAAGCCCGGTCCGCTCACACCCGACGAATGGGAGATTATGAAACAGCACCCTGTGATAGGGTACAAGATGTGCATGAAGGTAGAAATGTTGCGCCCTGCCGCCCCGATCGTGTTGCATCACCATGAGCGGTGGGACGGCAAGGGCTATCCGTATGGTTTGAGCGGTGAAGAGATTCCGCTCGGCGCCCGCATCTTCGCTATTGCCGACACGCTGGATGCGATGACCTCGGACCGTCCCTACCGCAAGGCGCTCTCGTTCGCACAGGCGCGCGAAGAAATCGAGCGGTGCGCTGGCAGCCAGTTTGACCCCGAGCTGGTCAGGGTCTTTCTGAGCTTACCTGAGGAGGAGCTGCGCCGAATTCGCGAGCTAACAATCGCCAATCGCGAGGCGCGCGCGGCTTAAGCCAACTGGCGCCTGAGCGCAAAAATGCGCCGTAGCGCCTCGACGAGGCGGCGCCACTCCTCATACTCTGCCCGGCAAGATGGACAGGTCTCCAGATGTCGCTCCAGCTGGTCGGCGAGCTTCGGATGCAGGTCATTCATCAGATGGGCTTCCATATAAGCCCGTGCTCGCCGACAGTTCATCGCTTATCCATCCTCCTCTGTAATCGCGCGGACAATCGGATGGGCACGCAGTTTCTCCAGCGCACGGTTGATGCGCTTGCGTACCGCCTCGACGTTCATCTGCATCGCCTTGGCGATTTCATGGTAACGCATGCCGTCGCCGTACCGCATCTCGATCATCTGCCTGTCCTCTTCCGACAGCGTCTGCAACACCTGCTGAAGCACCAAATAGAGCAGGGTCTCATCCTCATGTGAGGCGCATGGCTCCGCGTCGGTGTCCGCTTCCAGCCCCAGCGAGCACATCTCCAGTTCGCGGCGCCGTTCGCGCAACCATGTGAACACCGTGTTGCGCACCAACACATGCAGCCACGGGTCTAATCGGTCGGAGTCGCGCAGGCTCTCCAGACTGGTATAGACCCGGAGCATGCACTCCTGGGTCAGGTCTTCGACATCGTCGTCGCCACTGCGCACATAGTGGCGCACCATCCGCTCGATGCGGGGGCGCAGCGAAGCAAAGAATTGCTGCTCCGCATATTCCGTCGCAAAGCACCTTTCCGCGTATTGCATGGTTGAGCCACCTTCCTTCCTTCCGAAGCCCTGTAATGGGCTTCACCTGTTAATGACTCAAAAAGCGGTCAAAACCGGACAACTCGCCGGGCAAATTGGGGCGATTTTGCCCGATTTCGACACGGTTTGGGGTCAAAAAAGGCGCGATAGAGTGTTTGTGGGCTGGCAGGTGGCTATGAGAGGGGAGGGCTGGAGAGTAACCTTCCTCCCACAGCGTTGCTCAGCACCGCCCCTTTCCGCCAATCCTATTATATTATCGAAAGCGCGAATTTTGCAAGGGGTTGCGCTGGGCGTTAGGGCAGATTCAGTTCGGTGCGCACGACGCCTGCGCGCTCGTGGCGTGCCGTGAGTTTGACGATACCGCCATGAGGTGCGTGCGCCACCCACTCCACTTTGGCGCGGTCGTCGGTGGGGTCGGCGTTCCAAACGGTTGTCGAGGCAGGCTTGTAGGTGCGTCCCTCCAGCTGGCTCAGCTCCTCGCGGGGCTTGCCCGTGCGCAGGGTCGCCCCCTCCGGCAGTTCAATCTCGGTAATCACGCCCCGCACAAGTTTCTTCTCCAGCGCCTTCTTCGTGATGTAGGTCGGGAGCCAGCCCGTGTTCTGCACCACCAGCCGAATCTGGTACAGCCCCTCGCCCAGTGGGGTCGCCTTCGCCTCGTAAATCTCCAGCTTGGGCGAGATGAGCAGATGCCACACCAGCCAGTCGGGAAACAGCGCGACCTCCTTCTCCAGAAACTCTGGCGGTGGGTTGCGCCATGCATAGAGCGCGTTCCAGCCCCCGAGCTCTACCTTGCCCAGCTGGGGATGGTCGAACTCGTACCAGTCCACATAGCCCTTTCCGCCCAGTACCTCGTCGCTCCACTTGAGCAGTTTCAGGTCGTCCTCTACAGGATGCTCGCGGTACCAGTCGATGAATTTATAGTCGGTGATGCCTGCCTGTCGCTGGGGGCTCCAGATTTCCACTGTCCAGGCGAACACGCCCAGATGGTCGTACATCCAGTCGTCGAACACGCCCGAAATGTACTCCTTCGGGTGGTACTTGAAATCGTGGAAGACAGAGATGTTCGGATAGCCTGTAATCTCGGTGCCCTTCGCGCCGATTTTTTGGTAGGTCCAGAGGTCTTCGGCAGGGAAGGCATCGTCAGGTTGGTGGCTGTAGGGACGCAACAGCACACCGCCCCAGGTATGGAAGGTGACACCGCCTGTGATGTTGGCGTGTTTCACAATGAAATCGACGATCGCCCGCACTTCCGGTTCGGAGGTGGGGTAGGGACCTGCGCCGGGCTGCTCATGTTCCTGCCGCCAGTGGGCGGGGAAGTTTCGGTTTAGGTCTAAGCCCTCCTTGCGCGGTTGAACAGTGAGAATGGCGGGGTCGAACGGCTCGTCGAAGCGTCCCTCGGGCAGGATTCGGTAGTACTCGCCTCCCTCTTCGTCAGGGTCGCGTCGCACCATCAGGCGGGGTTCGTCGGGGTGTTTTTTCCAGTTGCCGTTCGGGTCGGGGATGCGCATCATCAACATGCGCCCGTCGCCGTCGATGTCTTCCGTCACCAGCCCACCGATGGGGTCTTCATCATACGGATAGGGGCGCGTGCTGGAGCGGATAATCTTGGGTTTGTCTGCTAATGCCCATTCTGCGCCATCGGGGTTCACGCGCGGGCAGATATAGAAGGCGCGTGTGTCCAGACAGCGGGTGATTTTCTCGTGCTTGCCGTACTCGCCCGTGAGCCGATGGAGCAGGTAGAGGCATGCGGTGGAGGGTGAGACCTCGCTGGCGTGGATGTTGCCGTCCACCCAGAGAGCAGGCTTCTCTTCGGCGTGCCCGGTGGCGAAGTTCGTGACGGTCAACAGCCAGATGTCGCGCCCCTCATAGCTCTTGCCGATGCTTTCGATTTTCACAAGGTCCGGATACTCCTCCGCGTAGGCATGCAGAATTCGGCTCAGGTCATCGTACCGATAGTAAGTATCAAACCGTACCTGTGGCATAGGGTTCATTCCTCCTTGATAGGTTGCACGGGCAAAGCGCCCATGCCACTAACTCATTTAAGTGCCATCGTTGTTCACCGAGCCGTATTGTACCTGCATAGCAAGGTGTCCTTTTGCGGGCAGGACGCCCGGGCTACATTCGTAGCCTGAGCATCCCGCTCGAAAGGCTTAACGGGCGAGGACGCCCAAGCCACGATTTCACAGGCGAGGACATCCGTGCTGCTTTTCAGGTATGTCAATTTGTCTCGTGCACTCTCTTACCAAGTTCGGCTCAAAAGCCGAGAAGAAGTGCTATAGTAAGCAGGGGATAAGCCTCTTTTAGGTATCCTAATAGGCAAGGGAGACCACCCGTGCGATTATCCGAGTTCAAACGATTGATCGAGGCGGAGTTCGGACCGAATCTGCAGAACGCAACCCCTGCGAATGTGCGGGAGTTTTTAGACCGTCTACAGCAGGAGGCGTATGCAGAGCGCAAATCGCCGCGCTATGTGCTGGTGGAACAGGAGGCGCAGTCGTTCGAAGAGGTGGTGAAGGACTTCTTCGCGCGCGTGCTGGACCTGCCGGAGCAGGAGGCGGCGATCCTGCTGTGGACGGTCGCCTTCGAGCTGGCGTTCGCTGCGATTGAGCATCAGTACGCCGAGCAGTTAGACCCTCTGTTCCGCTCCTTTGAGGAATAAAGCGCTGTGGAGGGCTTTTTTAGGGATCAGCAGGCTCCCTTCAAAAGCGAAGAGAGCCTGCCAAGGGATTACCGCTTCATATTCACCACATCGGCGAGCAGTTCGTCCACGACCGACACGATGCGGGTGTTCGCCTGAAAGCCGCGCTGAGTCACAATCATATCAGCGAACTCGGCGCCCAGGTCCACATTGGACTGCTCCAGATAGCCCGCGTTGATTTCGCCCAGCCCCGCGGTGGTGGGCGCGCCGACCTGGGGAAGCCCGGAGTTGTCGGTCTGACGCCACATATTGTTGCCCAACCGCTCCAGCCCTGTTGGATTCGGGAAGAGGCTGAGCGCGATGCGCCCCATCGGACGGCTCAGTCCGTTGGAGAAGATGCCCTGAATGGTGCCGTCGATCCCGATCGCGAACTCCTGCAAGGTGCCAGGGGGAAAGCCGTCCTGATACACGGGCTGAACCACCGAATCCGCCGCCAGGGAGGTGAGCTGAGCCAGATCGAGCGTGACGGTGAAGGGTGGCGCGCCGTTGGTGGGTGTAATGGTAATCTGTTGGGTCGCGCCGCCAACCAGATTGCCCGCCGAGTCGAAGTAGAGGCGCGTGTTCGTGCCCGTGCTGAAGTCGCCGACCGAAGTGGCGCCCTCTGTCGCGCTCCATTCCCATGACATAATCGCGCCGGGCGGAGGCGAGCCAGCCGGCGGGCTCTGACGGTTGGTAAAAGTTAGGGTAATGTCGTGCGCGCCACCTAGCGAGTCGTACACGCGCACAGTTGCCGAGAAGGAGTCGGTGCTGGCAGCGTTCGCGTTCAGGTTGCCCGTGTAGATGACCTTGCTTGTCTGGCGCACCACCGCCTGCGACCCCACCGGGAACTGGAGCACCGACGAGGCGGTGATTGCCCGATTGGTATCGATCAACCCACCGGGATCGGCTCGCCAGCCCAACACTTTCCAGCCCGTGCCCCGGTGCACGAGGTAACCCTCGGCATCCAGTGCGAAGGCACCATCGCGTGTGAACTGGATGTCGCGTCCGTTGCTCAGCATAAAGAAGCCGTTGCCCTGAATGGCGAGATCGGTACTGCGCCCAGTCAGCTCCAACGCCCCCTGCAAAGGCAGGATATCGATGGCACCGACCTTCACGCCCAGCCCGACCTGCATCGGGTTCGTGCCTCCAAGCACCCCCGAAGGGCGACTGGCAGCACGCAGTGTCTGGGAGAGCAGGTCCTGGAAATGCGCGCGAGCACCCTTGAAGCCGATGGTGTTGATGTTCGCGATATTGTTGCCAATCACATTCATTTTGATCTGATGCGCTTTGAGGCTTGCCACACCCGAAAGCATCGCTTGCCACATGGTTCCAACCTCCTTAGCGAATGGTTCGGATCGATTCGAACGGTACTTGCTGATTGTCCACTCGCAGGTAGACGCGCCCACCGCTCATCTCGACCGCTTGCACCTTGCCGCTGATGCGTGTGCCCGACGGAAGCACCGCCTCTACTTCGCGCCCGATGAGCGAGGACGCCTGGAAGATGGTCAGCATCTGTCCCATGCGCTCCACGCTCTGCGCGGTGTTGAGTTGCGCCATCTGCGCCAGAAAGTCGCGGTCTTTGACAGGGTCAAGCGGGTTCTGCGAAGTGAGTTCGACAATCAGCAAGCGCAGGAACTGATAGGTATCCAGCACAGCGCGTGAGGACGCGCCTATCGACGAGTTTGTGCCCGATTGCACCGCCAATACATTCATTTTTGTACCTCCTCAGGCAGAGTGGTTCACGCCCAGGCACTCCATTGCCCGAAGAGGTGGAGGCTATCCGTAGCTTGTTGAAGGCGTGGCGCAGGTTCAGCAAAGGGCAGGGGAGGGGGTGGTGTGGGTTGTGCTCGCTCGTAGGCGCCCTGTGAACCCGCGTTGACTTCGAAATGGGCGAGCTGCAGTCCGCGTGAGGCTAACTGCTCGCGCAGCTGCTGTGCCTGTTGCTCCAGCGCTTGACGAGTCAGGTCGCGCTCCGCTGTCAGCCACGCATGCACCGCACTCCCCTCAAGATGGATGCGTATCTCCAGCGTGCCCAACTCAGGCGGCTCCAGGCGCAGGTGAACCGTCTGCTCCTCACGATGAGCGACCAGCCGTTCCACCGCCTGTGCCACTTGCTCGTGGAGATGCCCATCATAAGGCATGACGAAATCGCTTGGCTGAACTGGATGGGCGAAATGCGTATGGGTCAGATAGGGGGCAGGGAAGGGCAGGGAGTGGTCTGCCGCCATTCTTGATGAATGGTGAGCATCCGCCCCTGTTCGCGGCTCAACCCTCAAAATAGCGACCTCTTCATGGATTGGCTCACGGCTTTCGGTGCGGTTTGATGGGGCAAAAGGCTCGCCAAAAAGATGAGAAGTGATATGGTTGTCGCTGTTTTCTTGAATAGGTAGATTGCCAGCAGGTGTGCTATCAGTCTGCTGTGCGCCAACGGGCTTAACAGGCACATCCTGCAACTCGTCAGAATCGATTGTGTATAGGTTTATGGCATTTTTCTGAATTTTATCTGCATATATACTATAAAGTTCAACTTTTTGTGATAAATCTAAATTTCTTTCCAATAAACTAACCGAAGATTCTGAAAATTCATGGATTTGGGGCAGGGGAGCAGGGAGGGCACGAAGGGTATCCCTGCTCCCTGGTGCTGGTTGGCTCCCACCCCCAAGGAGCGCAGGTGGAGATGTCGGGATGGAGATTGGGATAAGAGGCATCAATTCCGAAGCGAACAGGTGTGTTGGATGGGTTTCCATTGCCTCACTTGTAGGATGCTGTTCATTAATATCCTCTTGTATAGGATGGGTGGGTGTGCGGGCAAGGGAAGCTGTATCGGCAGGAACGCCTGTTAGCAGGCTCAGTAGTTGTGCGAAGCCCTCCTCGCTGACGGAAGCGCCTATCGCGGGGCAGGGTAGCGTTCCTGCTGGCACAAGGCTCTCCGAGATATTGTCTAACCCGATGGTCATCGTCATCAGGGGCTATTATCGGAAGGCGATAGTTCCTCTTTAGTGGGATAGGGCAGGGTACACTTCAGGTGATGGCACGCTGGGAGTTGCTGGCGACGGTGGTGGAGCATCGGCGGCGTGCGCCGGACCAGTACGAGCTGATTCTGCACGCGCCGCCTATTGCCGAGACGGCTCAGCCCGGTCAGTTTGTGATGGTGCGTCCGCTGGAGACCCATGCACCCCTCCTGCGTCGTCCCTATAGCATTCTGCGTGCCAATCCCGATAAAGGCATCATCAGCCTGTTCTATGCGGTGCATGGCGTGTTCACCGAGTTGCTCTCGCTCAAGCCTGTCGGATCGAGCATTCGGGTACTGGGTCCGCTGGGGAACTGGTTTCAGCCTGTGCGGGGTGTACAGCGTCATATTCTGGTGGCGGGCGGGTTTGGCGCACCGCCACTCTGCTTCTTCGCCTCACGCCTCGCACCGTCCCTCAAAGCAGGTGAACAACTCATCATTCTGGCGGGCGCGCGTAGTCGCGACCTACTGGTGGGGCTGGACGAGTTCCGCGCGTTGGGCGCCGAAGTGCATGTGTCCACCGAGGATGGCTCGCACGGCTACACAGGGCGCGTTACCGACCTATTGGCATCCATGCTTCAAGATTCAGCCTCAACTGCTATCTATGCTTGCGGACCGAACGCGATGTTAAAGATTGTGACAGAAACTTGTATACAGCGAGGAGTTCCTTGTTTTGTGTCGGTGGAGACGCCGATGCCGTGCGGGGTCGGGGCGTGTCTGGGCTGCGCGGTGCGAGTCGCACTGCCCAGTGGTGCCTGGTTCCGACGCGCCTGCACCGAGGGTCCCATCTTTCGCGCCGAGGAGGTGCTCTGGGAATGAGCACACGACCCGATCTGCGCGTGCAACTGGGTCCGCTCGCACTGCCCAATCCTGTGCTGGTAGCGTCGGGCACCTTTGGCTATGGACTGGAATATGCCGACTTGGTCAACCTCTCCATGCTGGGCGGGATAGTGGTCAAGAGTCTAACGCTGACCCCGCGTGCAGGTAATCCGCCCCCGCGTGTCGTTGAAACACCTGCAGGCATGCTCAACTCCATCGGCTTACAGAACGAGGGCGTGGAAACTTTTGTGATGGAGATATTGCCGCGCCTGCGCGAATATGGCGTGCCGATTATTGCGAGCGTGGCAGGGGATACGGTAGAGGAGTTTAGCACGGTCGCACAAAGGCTGGCACGGGCGCAGGGCATCGTCGCGCTGGAGCTGAACCTCTCTTGCCCAAATCAGGCACGGGGCGGGATGGAGTTCGGCATCGACCCTCAACTGACAGCGACCGTGGTGCGCGCGGTGAGGAACCACTGGGAACGCCCGCTGATTGCCAAGCTCTCGCCAAATGTCACCGATATTGTGCCCATTGCACAGGCGGCTTATGAGGCGGGCGCAGACATCCTGAGCCTTATCAACAGTTTGTTGGGGCTTGCTGTCGATGTGCAGACCCGCCGATTCAAGCTCGCCAGTCGCACGGGAGGGCTGACGGGCGCCGCCATCAAGCCTGTCGCGCTTTACCATGTGTGGCGCGTGCACCAGGCACTGCCTGAGGTTCCCCTGATCGGCGTCGGTGGCATCATGAACTGGGAAGACGCGGTGGAGTTCCTGCTGGTCGGTGCGAGCGCGGTGCAGATTGGCACGGCGAACTTCGTTCAGCCCACTGCCTGCCTCGAAGTGCTTCACGGGCTGGAACGGTACTTGGTCGAGCAGGGCATTTCTGGTGTGCAAGCGTTGATTGGCATCCTGTAAAAAACCTGTCCGCTTCGCTCAGGGTGACGCATTGGCTTTATGGGCAGGATGCCCAAGCTACACTTGCACGGGCGAGACGCCCGGGCTACGGGTTCTATGCTTGAAGTGCCTCTTCCAATCGCTGGAGCAGGCGGAGGGCGTCGCCCTCGGCGAGCGTGGGCTGTTGGAGAGCGCGATGGATGTCCTGTAGGGCGCGCGCCAGCTCCGAATCGGGCGGTAGCGTCTGCATCACCTGCAGGAGGGTTGTGCCGGCAGGCAGTCCCAACCGCTTGCACAGGCGTCGCCTCACATCCTCCATCACAATCTCCAGCGCAGGCTGAGCGGCACGCGCGCTGGCATAGAGACCCGCCAGGGCGTCCACATACTCGCCCAGCGTGGGCATGCGCGGGCGGGCAGGGCGGGGCAACCCGAACCGACGCCCCACACTGTACATAATCAACACGGTCAGCACCATCAGGTGGGCGAACGTTACTTTGAGACCTGTGGGCGCATAGTCCCAGAAGCCCTGCCGACGCGCCTCATACGCCAAATCGCCTTGACCTGCATCATCGAAATAGACCACACCGCCTTTGGGCAGACGCCAGCGGGTGAACGCGAGGATGAACGCGCCGTTATCGCCTTGCCGCAGACGCGCGTTCGTCAGCCAGTCGCTATCCACACACTCCAGCACGACACCCTTTCCGCGATAGTGCAGAGCCATCGCCACACCGCGTGCATCGCCCATCAGCGGAACCCAGCGCATGTCATGGGATTTCAGGCGTGTGCCGCGCTCGCCCATCTGCACATGGGCGACGCCCTCCATCCAGCACGGGATAAGCAGCGGGTGAGCCGAGAAGTGAGCCGAGGCACTCGTATGAAAAGAGGGGGCAGGGGGGTCAAAGTTGGGCTGTAAAGGCTCGTCAAGGCGCGAATCGTTGCCCAGTATCACCAGCACACCGCCCGCCTCAACCCAACCCAGCAACGCCTGTCTGTCCTCGTCGCCCCAGCGGTTGCGTATATCGAACGCCACGGTGAACAAGGCAGGGAACATAATTAGCATATCGGCATCGCGCGGCAGGTGGCGGAACGGGCGACGGAGCGCACGCACCTGATAGCCGTTGCGCTGGAGCAGTTTTGCCAATCCTTTCGCCCCGTTCGGATGGCGGCTGTAGCTCAGGGGATAGGGCGCGGTAGTTGGGTCTTGCAGTCCCTGAATCATCTGCATGGCGTACCAGATTAGCCCCGCCAGCCCCATCAAAAACCCTGTTAGTACCAGCCGCTCACGCCACTCTCTGCGCATCGGTTCGCACCATCCCCCTCAGTGTTTCAAAGGCATGTTCAAACTGCTGAATGTCTTCGGCAATGGCTGGCTCGTTGCCGTACCAGAGGTAGTCAAAGCGCAGGGTCAGAGGCTGGAGCAGGTGGTAGGCTTGCTCGCGCGTGGCGGGGTCGGGCAGGGTAGGGGCACGCAAACGCATCAGGTGCTCCCAGTTGGTGCATGCGGGGTCGTAATCCAGCAGTCGCGCCTCATGCAACAGGCGCATCGCTCCCAGATAGAGCGCCCGCACCGCTAAGCGCAGGTCGCCCTGTGCCCGAAGTTGCTGTGCCAGCGCGTGCCACTCATCAGCTGAGAGCAGGCGTGCGTCCACCATCTGCTCGGCTGAAAGCACCGCAGGCGCACGACGCCCCCGACGCCACTCCAGCCGACCAATCAGATAGGAGGCACCAAACGCAATCATCAACACAAGAACGGCAATGATAATCCACTGCACAAGCACACCCCAGCTGCCTGCGCCACTTCCGCCCAAGCCGCCCAATAAGCGCGAGAGCCAGCGCACAAACGCCTCCAGCGCACGCCCAATCACCTCGCCGATGCGCTCAATGAGGGGCTTGGGCGGAGGTTGCATATCAGGCTCGGCAAAAATCGCCTGCAACTGCGCCTGCACCTTGCGTGGGTCGGGGGCAGGGGAGTCGCTCGCAAGTGTCGCCTGAAAGGTTTCTATCTCGCGCAGGGCGCTGCGCAGTGCGCCCGGGCTGTTTTTGAGGCGTGCCTGCTCAATATGCCACTCCAACGGCGCACGCACCTCCGCAGGCAAGGAACTGATCGCCTGTCGCGCTTTTTCAATATGCTGTTGGCGTTCAACCCCACGTGCCCTCTGCGCACGCCTGAGCGCACCCTCCGCCTGTGCCAGCACATCGGACACATGCGCCTGCGCCCAGCCCATTAGCACCAGGAGCCAGCCATAACAGATTAGCACCCAGACAAACCGCCCCATGCTCACCCTCACCTCGCCTGCACCAACACTCGCTCAATATCCAGACCCTCATACCGATAACGCAGGTCGTAATAGAGCAAAAAGCTGCTCAAATACATCATCGGCATCAACAGTACAAAGCCAGTATAGTAAAGCAAGTTGGACAGTTGGTTAATTGTTGCATTCCAACGCATAAGAAAGGAATCTACATCAAAATAAGCATTAATAATTAGACCTATAATAATTATTATGATTCCTACCATCGCATAAGCTGCGAAGTAGACCACCGTCTGAAAGCCAGTAAATGCCAGATAGGTCAGCACAGCGTGGCGATAGTTCTTGCCCACCAGCTGGAAGGCGCGATTGAAAGCAGTCAGCGCGTCGGTCTGAGGCTCCAGTACCACAATCTGGGGCAGAATCGCGAACCAGACTGTAATCATCGCGACGGCAACAACCCAGAGAATGCTCAGCAGAAGCGCGCCCATCAGCCCAATAATTAGTCCTGCTGTCGAACCCGTCGTGCTCGTGCCGATACCCACAGCGACGAAAACAGCAGCTATCAGCACAAAGAAAATAACAAATATTGCCACATTAATGATGCTCAAGGCAATAAGTGCCAGCATCTGATTCGCGATAAGATGCCAGAAGCGGGGTTTAAGCCGTTCCCACACCGAGCGTATCGTAATTGTCTCGTTCTGCAGGCGCATATGTGCAATAAGCGAAGTGACCGCTGCGTGGAGCGCGGGACCCACGAAAAAATAGGGATAGGCGAGGCACATCGAGAACAGATAAATGAGGTCGGCAGGTGCAAACGGCTGGGGCGTGCGTGTGGTCGCATTCAGCGCCACCACCACGGGTAGAGTCAGAACCATCAACAGGAGCAACGGTGCATAGACCAGAACGGATGCCTTCGCCATCAGGGAAAAGTTCTCGCGGAAGAAGGCGACGGCGTCATCCATCATCTCGAAGGGCGACATCGGGCGCGTGAGCCACTGGAAGTGTGAGCGTATTAACTCCGCTTCGCCCGTGATGCGCCAATCGCCCGCGGTTGTCTCCTGCCACCTGTCCATCTCTACTCCTGCTTTTCGCCACTCCCTCTCGGGTCTCCTGCCGTTAACTTCGCCACCTGAGTTCGCAAGAATTCCAGCTGGTGGTCGGGCGAGGGCAGGGCAAGAATCTGCTCAGCGGGGATAGGCGAGCCGAACCGTACAGTAATGACACTGAATGCTGGTCGCGGGAAAAGTTTGCCGTATGGGATGAGTTTTTGCGTGCCGGTGATGCCCACGGGCAGAACGGGCGCGTGCGTCTGACGCAGAATCAGCAGAACGCCCGGCAGGAACGGCAGCAGTTCGCCCGTCTCACTGCATTCGCCCTCGGGGAAGATGCCCAGCGCCTCGCCGTTGCGCACCGCTTCGATGGCGTCCATCAGCGCGGTACGGTCTGCTGAACGCTGGCGCACAGGGATTGCACGCGCAAGGCGCAGAACACCGCCTATCAGGGGCAGCTGGAACACATCGGCGCGCCCCATAAAGCAGATGTGGCGCGGCGCTGAGTACCAGAGTGCAATCGGGTCGGCAATCGAGACATGGTTGGCGATGACGATGAGGCCACCGCGTCTGGGCACGCGCTCGCGTCCTTTGATGTGCAGCCAGCAAAAAAATGGAACGCGCAGGACAAGCCCGAAGAAAAGTTTGCAGAAGGCGAAGGCGGGTGGAAACAGCAGCCGATGCAGGAGCGGGATTTGGCGCGATCGCATAGAGTCCGATAAGAAGGATTATGTTAACTATAATCCTCGCTCACGCCCGCCGCTTCCAGCACCGCCTCCGTCATGTAGATGGGCGCATTGAAACGCAGCGCTATCGCAATCGCGTCGCTGGGGCGCGCATCGATCTCGATCTCGACCTCGTCTTCCAGATTCTTGCGCACCGTCAGGAAGATTTTCGCATAGAAAGTTTCGCGCCAGAGGTCGTCGATGACGACGCGATCCACCCGTGCGCCCAGTCGGTCCAGGATGTTGCGCATCAGGTCGTGTGTGAGCGGTCGTTGAGGTGCGGTGCCGCTGAGCGCGAGCGCAATCGAGTACGCTTCGAACTGCCCGATAAGGATGGGCACGCGCCGCCCATAGTTATCGCGCAGTTCGACCAGCGTATAGCGAGGCTGTCCTGGTTCCTGTCGCTCATAGACGCCCGTGACGCGCACCTCCAGCTCGCGTCCCCGATCGTAGCGCGGCGGCTCGTTTAGTTCCTCGTCGAAATCGGGCACATCGCCCAACAGCCGACGCAGTTCCTCTTCTATCTCGGCGGGTTCCTCTTCCTCTTCGTGGAAACCCTCCGGCTGCTCTTCCGGGTCCTCATCAAAGCGTCGGCGGCGTTCGTCGTCCCGCATGGTCAGTGCCTCCTTCAACTGGTCTGGACACGCGATACCACCTGATGGAGGAACTCACGGTTGGAGCGCGTGCGCTGAAGCAGCCGAATCAGCTGCTCGGTCGCCTCCACCATGTCTTCCTGATTCGCCAGCAGGCGTCGCAGTTGCCAGATAGCCATCAGTTCCTCTTTAGGATACAGCAATTCCTCGTGTCGAGTGCCCGACCGCTTCACATCGATGGCGGGAAAGATGCGTCGTTCCGACAGCTCGCGCGAGAGCACCAGCTCCATGTTGCCTGTGCCCTTGAACTCTTCAAAAATCACTTCGTCCATGCGCGAGCCGGTGTCGATCAGACATGTGGCGACGACGGTCAGGCTGCCTCCTTCTTCGATGTTGCGGGCGGCGCCGAAGAAGCGTTTGGGGCGATAGAGTGCTGCTGGGTCCAGACCGCCCGACAGCGTGCGTCCACTGGGGCTGGTGGTCAGGTTCGAGGCGCGTCCGAAGCGGGTCAGGCTGTCCAGCAGAACGACCACATCCTTGCCCTGCTCGACCAACCGTTTCGCCCGTTCCAGCACCAGGTCTGCCACGCGCATATGGTTTTCGGGTGGCTCGTCGAAGGTGGAGCTGATGACCAGCCCGCGCACCGAGCGCCGCATATCGGTCACCTCTTCGGGGCGCTCATCGACGAGCAGAACCAGCAGCACCACTTCAGGATGATTGGTCGTGATACTGTTCGCGATCGATTTGAGCAGGGTGGTCTTCCCTGCTTTGGGTGGCGCGACGATAAGGGCGCGCTGTCCCTTCCCGATGGGGGCGATGAGGTCGATGATGCGCCCGGAGATGTTGTCGGGCGTGGTCTCCATCACCAGTCGCTGGTTCGGATAGAGAGGTGTCAGCTGTTCGAAGTCCTTGCGGGCGCGCAGGCTCTCGGCAGGGACGCCGTTCACCGCTTCCACGCGCAGTAGCCCATAATACTTTTCGCCCTCTTTGGGCGGGCGCGCCACGCCGAACACCAGGTCGCCCGTGCGCAGTCCGAACCGTTTAATCTGCGACTGAGAGACATACACATCCTCGTTGATGCTCTGCAGATTCGGGTGGCGGCGCAGGAAGCCCCAGCCATCGGGCAGTATCTCCAGGATGCCCCAAGCGTATTCGGTGCCCGGCTCCTTGTTCGTGGCTTGCAGAATCCGATACGCCAGCTCGCTTTTGTCGTCGGTCTCAAGCTCGATGCCGAGCCGTTTCGCACGCCGTTTCAGGTCGCTTAGCGGTTCCTGAATCAGGTCGCGGAAGTTGAGTTCTTTGGTGGTAACCTGCGTAGCAACCTGAGCGGTAGGAGGCGGTTCTGCACCCAAAAGTGCCTCCGACGCTGGTCCGTCGCTACCGAGATGTTCCGCTTCATCTGACACGGGGCGCGGCTCGGTCAAGAGCGGTTCCGTCGGCTCCTCCAGAGTCGTGGTCGCAGTGCGTGTTTTCCTTCTCATGGTCGTACCCATCCATACAGCATCGGCGTTCAACAGGCGTGAGACAATCTCGCTCCCGCATGCCTTCGCCCTACGCTGTAAACTGTCTTACGGGGATCTCCTCCATCACCTATTTTACCCTATTTGCCCTCCGATTCGTGATTCCTGCCCACTTCCCTACTCTGGATCATAGTAGGTATCGCCCATAACAGGTGGAAACCAGCCAATCCCGTGGCTTGCTGGGTTCGCGCCCGTATAGACGCCGCTGTGGTCGGTTGAGGTTCCCATCTTCAGCGGTCGCGCATGCCCGTCCACAAAGGAGACCTGTGCCACGCCGTTATGTCGGAAATGCACGGACGGGTCCAACGGATAAATCGCGCTTGGCACCCGGCGCAACACATCGGGCGGCGCGATAAGAAAAGTGTACTCTGCCAATCCGGTGCCGATATCGAGCGCGCCGTCCGCAAACATCGCGGTCTCGGCATGTTTCATAATTTCTGCCTCCGAGAGCGAGCCATCATAGGCGGACAAGCCCGGCGTATAGCCCATAAACCACAGGCGCGTGCCAACCCCAATATCATTATACACATAGCCGCCTGTGCCGATGTCGAAGCCCACCTGCGTTTCGAAGGAGGGGCATCGGCGCAGTTGCCCACCGTCTTTCATATAGGGCACCAGCGGTCCGTCGCGCGGTTCGAAGCGCCCCTGCCGATTGCGCACACCAAACCAGCGGCGCTGGTCGCGCAAGAACTCCGGCGCAGCGGGCACGAAGTAGCCGTCCCAATCGTCAGCATAGAGCAGGTTCGCCAGCGTCAATTGACGCAGGTTGCCCATGCATCGCGTGCGTCTCCCCTGCTCTCTCGCCTTCGCAAGCACGGGCATCAGCATGGCGGCTAACAGGGCAACGATGGCAACAACCACCATCAGCTCCACCAGCGTAAATGCCCGTGCGCGCATGGCTCACCGACCACTGCCGCCTGTGCCAATGCCTACTGTGCCACCTGTCACAGGTCCTAAAGGATTAGTAAAGGCGTACAGATAGCGGTCAGAAGCAGAGACAAAAAGCAGTGGATCAGGTATATTATCACCATTGATGTCTAATTGTGCCAGCACAGGTGAGGTGCGAATAGCGGCGCCTAGGTAGAGTGTCCAGGCAATAGAACCGTCAGGGCGGATGCTATATAGGAATCCGCGATCGTCGCCAAGGAACAGGTTGCCACCTGCGTCGATCATGGGTGTGCATCGGCTCACACTGCGTAGCTCGCGTACCCATTTAATCTCACCCGTCGTTAGGCGCAGGGCATAGAGACTGCTGCGGCTTGGGCTGCTGCGCCCCACCACATAGACCGTCTCCTCGCCTCCATTGTTTGGGTCGGGTCCGATGGACGGTCCGCCCATGATGGCAATGCGCTGGCGCAAACTCAGTTTTCGTCCCCATAACTTGTTGCCCGAGGCGGTATCTACCGCATAGACCCGTCCATAATTTGAGGCGCAAACGATAGCTATGCTACCATCGGCACTCATGGCGACCGGGCGGTCAAAGGAATCACTGGGAATCGGGTCGAAGCCGCTACTGGGATCGTCGGGATCAACCAAATCATCCGCGCTCAGATTCTGAACAGTGGCACCCCATACAGGGAAGAAAAGAGGTCCCATTGGATTAGGATTCCGCCCTGGCGGCGGCCAGGCTGGATTGTAGCTTGGCGGCAGGGTTGGATCATAGCAGAGCAAAAGCCCGCTGTGATCACCCATAATGACTCTTGCGCTCAGCCCATTTGCCGGCGAAGCAGCGATGCCGTAGACAGCACCAGCCATTGGCGGAAAGCCCACTAGGTCATCCATTATAAAAAACTCGCTCGATCGCACAATGAATCGGTTTAACCGCAAAGCGTCAACATCGAGCACGACAATCCATATTGCACCAAAAGCAGTGATATTACCAAAATTGTCCCCAAACAGGGTATACCCAATCGCACCATCGGTGTAGGTTCCAAAGTTAGTGCGATATGCAGGGCGTCCCCTAATGATTTGGGTCGCATCCGGCTCACGAAATGGTCGGTCGAAAATCCTGTCTATCGCGTCGATAAAGTTACCAGCGTTGGGCGCGATAACTCGCGAGTCGTATTGCCCACCTGAAAAGGCATAGGTAGGCCAGTCAGGGAAAAATCCTAAAAACGAGTTGTCATCACCAAACAGATAAACCGCTGTATTAAAGGCAATAGGCGCCGCAGGTTGCCCCCAAAACGGCCCCATGTTTTGAAGAAGTGCCCCACTAAGCGGGTCATAGAAGGAATATCCTACATAGCGCGCTGTGCCACGGGTAGCAAGTTCAGGCATTTGAGGCACAATCAACTGCGGTGAAAACCCAGGAGGGGGTGGTAACGGTACAGGGATCCACACAAACGCAGGTTCCTCTGTTGAGCCACCAATAGTAAACCATAACAGGCGTGGCGTGGTCGGTCCCGCTATCAACGGCTGGAAATGGCTGCGGTGGGCATCGCGCCCCCAAGCAGGCCAATCATCACGAGATGAAAGTGGAGCGTCCACAACTTGCGCCAAGCAAACCGCGCCAGTTAGCAACAGCGTACCCACAACGAATGCCGTTCTCATGATCGAGCCTCCTTCCTTACGGGATAAGTCGCCGGTGCACAAAGAGATTGCCGCTCACTACATCGCCGCTGTAGCGATACTCAAAAGTCGGATTTTCACGGGAACCTTCATAATAGTAGAGATCAATCCCATCTGGTTGATTAGGATCTCTGAAATCATTGATGGTAATCTCGACATTACCCTGCTGCTGAACAACATTACCGTTGTTGTCTAATCGGATAGCCAACGCGCGCGAAACAAGCAACACGACTCGCTGTGAAGGGTCAGGAGCAATCACGGAGCGCTCATATATATCCAATGGGAAAAGCCGCTCTTGTGTGCCTGAAGGCAGTTGGCTCGGATCGATGAAAATAATCGGCAGAAGTGGATTCCCTGTAGCAGGATCAAAAGGTATGAAATAGACAGTCGCTGCCCGGCGAGCCTGGACCTGGGTTCCCACCATGTAGAAAAACTCAAAAACATTCAGCGCTACAAACGCAGGTGGTTGGGTGGGATCATCAGAGAGCACAATGACATCAAGGAACGGATCGTCGCGTGATGTGGAAACGGTCAGGTCATAGCGAAACTGACCGTGCGCTGCCGCTGTCAGCAGCGCAGCGATAGGCATAGCCATCAGAATCCAGCGCCATCTTCTCATCTCTATCCTCCTCACAGCGTTTTGATTCGGGATTTCCACGCGGGAATCCTGCTTTATTATACCCGAACCCATTCTTTAGACGCCTGCGCCTATAATCCTGTTTCTCGCCATCTGCAAAACTTCCTGCCGCAGGAGATTGGCAACCGGCGTGGAATCCCATAAATGCAATGGCACAGCGTTTGCGAATCGGGTTTGTGGGCAGCGGTTTTGTGGCGCGGTTCCACGCGCAGGCGTTCACGGGTGTGCGCAACGCCGAGATAACCGCCATCATGAGCCGCAACGAGGCGACTGCGCGGGAGCTGGCGGCGTGGTGTCGCGCACTTGGCGTGGGCGACCCGACCGTCTATACCGATGTGCGTGCGCTCGCATGCGACCCGAATGTGGACGCCATCTGGTTCCTCGCGCCCAACTATGTGCGGGTATCGCTCATCGAGGCGATTGCTGAGGAGGTACAGGCAAGTCGGGCGCATCTCAAAGGGCTGGCGGTCGAAAAGCCGCTCGCCCGCAACCTGCAGGAGGCACGCCAGATTCTGCAGGTGGTCTCGCAGGCAGGCATCCCGCACGGCTACTTGGAGAACCAGCTCTTCGCGCCCGCGCTCACGCGCGGGAAGGAGCTGCTCTGGCGACGAGGCGCCGCGGTCGCAGGCGAACCCTATCTTGCCCGTTGTGCCGAGGAACACAGCGGTCCCCACCGCGCATGGTTTTGGCGGGGCGACCTGCAGGGCGGCGGTGTACTGAACGACATGATGTGCCACAGCGTCGCCGCGGGCTGGTATGTGCTGACTCCGCCCGATAAGCCCCTGACTGCCCTCGTGCCGCGCTCGGTTTCCGCTCAGATTGCCTGTCTCAAGTGGACGCGCCCCGAATATGCGCAACGCCTGCGTGAAACCTATGCCCACGAGATGGAGGTGGACTACACACGCCAGCCCGCTGAAGATTACGCCTCTGCACGTATCGCCTTTGAAACGCCCTCAGGCAACCTCGCGCTGGTCGAAGCGACCACCTCCTGGTGCTTCGTGGGACCCGGCTTGCGTCTAACCTTTGAGGCGCTCGGACCCGAATACATGCTGGCGATTAACACCCTTGCAGGCGAAGGCACTATCTTTTTCAGTCGGAATGTGCAGGGGTCAGCAGGCGAAGACCTTGTGGAGAAGCAGAACGCTGAGCAGGGGCTGATGCCCTATCTCGCGGATGAGGCGCACACCTACGGCTATATTGCCGAGAACCGCTACTTCACCGATTGCTTCCTGCGCAACGAAACGCCGTTCTGCACGCTGGAGTTTGGCGTGCGCATCACCGAGTTGCTGATGGCAGCCTATCTGAGCGCGGAACAGCGCCAGACGGTGGATTTCCCCTGCCCCGATTTAGAGAATTTCATTCCCGCTGTTGCTCGCGGGGCATGGAGTCGCAGAGTGTGAATTAGCAGGTATACTTTGAGGGTGGGACGATGAGAGTGGCACTAACAGTGGATCTGCCAGAAGAGCTTGAGACCACGCTTAAAATCGCAGGGTATACACCCGAACAACTTTCAACAGAGGCGCGCCGCTCTTTGGCGGTCACCCTGTTTACTCGCAAGGTGCTGAGCTTGGGACAGGCGGCGCGACTGGCAGGAATGAGCCTTTGGGATTTTATCCCCTTCTTAGGAACGCAAGGTATCCCCCTTGCCGATTACGATGACGCGGAAGCCGACAACGAGGTTGAAACAGCTCGATGGATAGCGGGAAATCCGAAAAAATAATCGCGGTCGCCGACGCCTCCTTTATAATAGGGCTGTGCCTGATCGAACAGTGGCACTTATTACCACAAATTGTGGAGACACTCTACATCCCGCCAGCGGTTTGGGAGGAGGTCGTCGAAAGGGGTTCGCACAGACCCGGCGCAGCGGAAGTTCAGCAGGATAAAAAAACTCTATGTGAGATTATCGAATCAACTTCCCTGTCACCAGCTTGTAGAGGTCGAGGGAGAAGACGGTGAGGAAGAGGGCGAGCACAATCACCAGCCCAATCGCTTGCACTCGCGCCATCGCCTCCGCGCTGAGCTGACGACGGCGAATCGCCTCCACCAGAAAGAGCAATAGGTAGCCACCATCCAGAATGGGGATGGGCAACAGGTTCACGATGCCCAACATGGTGCTGAGCGCGGCGGCGAAGTCCGCCACATCGGCGAAGCCCAGTCGCGCCGTCGCATCCGTCACGCTCGCGATGGAGATGATACTGCCCACCTCGTGGATGTTGCCCTGCCCGAACAGCAGGCGGCGCAAACTATCGATGATACCGACCGTGATGGTGACGGTCAGCAGTGCGCCCTGCTTCAGCACAACGCCAATCGGCTCGCGCCTGCGCTCCGTGTGCCACACCACGCCGATGCGCCCAATCTTCTCCTTCTTGCCCCGCGCCACCGTTATCTCTTCCTCGCGTGGGGTCACCTCTACTGTGCGGATCTGACCGTCGCGTCGGAAGCTAATCTGAATTGGCTTGTTCGCACTAACACGAATAATCTTCGCCGCTTGCTCAGTGGTGGCAACAGGCTGACTGTTCACCGCGACGATAACATCCCCAATCCGCAAGCCTGCCTTCTGCGCGGGCGAATCGGGCTGGACGAAACGGATGCGGGGCGTGGTCTTATTGGAGGGCAACCCCGCCGTCAGCCCCACCAGCACGAACAGGATAAACCCGAACAGGATGCTCGCCAACGGTCCCGCCAGCACGGTCAGGAAACGCGCATGGAGCGGGCGCGAGGCGAAGCTGTTCGGATGCTGGGCTTCGTCAGGCAACATGCCAGCAATCCGCACGAAGCCGCCCAGCGGCAGCGCACGAATCGTGTACAGCGTACCGTCACGGTCGCGTCCGAGCCGAACCAGAATCGGTCCGATGCCGATGGCGAACTCCTCAACATGCATGCGGAAGCGTTTCGCCACCCACATGTGCCCGATCTCATGCGCTGCCACCAGCAGCGTGAACATCCCTATCAGATAGATTCCTGTCAGTATCATGCCCGTGTCCATATTGCCTCCTTCACTTCCCTCTTTGCGACTCTGTGGCTTGGGCGTCTCGCCCAAGCAAGCCCTCGTGGCTTGGGCGTCTCGCCCAAGCAAGCCCTCGTGGCTTGGGCGTCTCGCCCAAGCAAGTCCTGCACGAGCGAGACGCTCGTGCTACGCGGGACGCCCGGGCTACTTTGCGATTCGCTCCAACACAAACGCGCGCGCCCACTCGTCCGCGCGGATGACCGCGTCGAGCGTCGCTTGCTCTGACTGGTGCGCCCCCATCGTTTGTTCCACAAGCGCGGGGATTGCCGTGAAGGGTATCTTCTCTTCCAAAAAGAGCCTCACGGCGACCTCGTTTGCAGCGTTCAGCACGGCGGGCATCGTACCCCCGATTCGCGCCGCCTCGTACGCCAGCCTCAGGCACGGATAGCGGTTCAGGTCGGGCGGTTCGAACTCCAGCGTGCGCACCTGCTCCAGCCTGAGGCGCGGCAAGCCTGTGTCCACCCGCTCTGGATAGACCAGCGCGTACTGAATAGGCAGGCGCATGTCGGGCAGGCTGAGCTGAGCCAATACCGACCCGTCCTGCAACTCCACCAGCGCGTGCACGATGCTCTGTGGATGAATCAGCACCTCAATCTTGTCCAACGGCAAGCCGAACAGCCAGTGCGCTTCGATGACCTCCAGCCCCTTGTTCATCATGGTAGCCGAGTCGACGGTAATCTTGCGCCCCATGCGCCAGTTCGGATGTTGCAGGGCTTCCTCAACGGTGATGGTCTCGAAGGTGTCCAGCGGTCGCTCCCGAAACGGTCCGCCCGACGCGGTCAGGATGAGCCGTCGCACGGTTTCGGGGGGCTGTGTCCCCAAAATTTGGAACGCGCCGGAGTGCTCGCTATCGATGGGCAAGATGGGCACACCGTGCGACCGCGCCGTGTTCATGATGCACTCCCCTGCCCCGACCAGCACCTCTTTGGTGGAGAGCGCAATCGGCTTGCCCGCCTCGATGGCAGCGAGGGTCGGCTTGAGCGCCACAATGCCCGCCAGAGCGACCACCACCAGGTCAATATTGGGGTGACGCACCAGCTCGCACAGCCCCTCCACGCCCACATAGAGCCGTAGCCGCTCCCCTGCCCTTTCAAGCCATGTGGACATAGTGCACTCGGCTTGCTGGGGCGGGCACAACAGCCCCACCGCCTCCACGCCAAACACAGACGCCTGTTCCAACAGCAGCTCCAAATTGCCGTGGGCTGCCAAAGCCACCACCTGCAGGCGATTGGGAAGGCGACGAATCACATCCAGCGTCTGCTGACCGATGGAGCCAGTGGAACCCAATATCGCCACACGCTTCATGCACCTGAAACTATACCCCAAATGGGGCTTTATGGCTCGATAGCAACGCCCGTAGCGTGGGCAATCGCCTCAAGAAACTGCTCTAAGTCGTCCAGTTGCGTACGAGCGATTTCCAACACGCGCTGGTCGTCAACATCCCAATATCGATGAATGAGCAGATTGCGAAATCGCGCCATCTGGCGCAGAGAGTCTGCAAGCGAAGGATCGATAATTCCCTCTTCGCCCAACAACTCAAAGCACTCAGGGTAGCTGGTAGGCGCAAGATGGATTAAGCGTGCAGCAAGGTGGTTGCAAAGGTCTGCCGCATCCTGCATCAACTCAATCACCCAGAGCTTTACTGTTTCTATATTCCGTTCATCGCTCCAGAACTGTTCATCGGGTTGAAACACCAGCTGGTGAATACGACGAATGGTGCGACGAATAGCGGCTGCCTTTGTGCGGATTACTTCGGGGTTGACCATATCAAAACCTCCCGCAAGTGCCGACGCATCATCGGTTCAAAGTCCCAGTACATGCGCCGAATCGACTCGACGAGCTCATAACAGCGTTCCTCGTCACGCATCAGCAAGGGGCGTCCTGCCGTCGCGTAGAATTGAAATCCTAAGGGTGCCGCATTTATCACGCGCACATCGATGGGATAGCGCACCACACGCTCCAACCTATCAGCGACCCTAAGCATGAATTCCAGAGGGTCGCGCGCCACTGGCGACGCAGGCTCCACATAGAGCGCAATATCAATATCATGGAACGGCAGTCCCTCATGAAACGAGCCGTGCAGCCATGCGCCAATAATCTCTGGGTAAGCCTGCAACTGTTCCACAAGTTGTCCTATCAGTTGCTCGCGCTCTTCTCTACCGAGTTCATAAACGGCTCGCGTTTCCATGTGCCAAGATTGTACCTATCACAACGGGTTGGAAGCAAGATTGTGAATTTTTTCACGACCCCTTGACTTTGAGGGTTGGTGAGGGGGTACAATTCGGTTGGAGATGAAGACGGCTCTGAAAACGGTTGCCCTGCCCAGCCTCTGGGCGCCAGCGCTGGAGAAGCTTCATGCCTACTGGCTGCTCAGCAAACCGCGCGTGACGCTGTTGGTCTGGCTCAGCACGGCGGCGGGGCTAACGCTCGGCGCGGCGGGACACTTGCTTTCCGCGGGCTTAATCCTTGCGACTCTACTCGGCTCGTGGCTGGTGGTCGCCTCCGCGAACGCTTTCAATCAGGTCATCGAATGGGAGAGTGACGCGCAGATGGAGCGCACCGCCTCGCGTCCTATCCCCACAGGCAAGGTCTCCATCTGGGAGGGCTGGCTGATGGCGATTCTCTGGGGCGTGCTGGGAGTGGCTCTCTTGGCGCTGTGTGTGAATGGGCTGGTGGCGTTGTTGGGCGCGCTTTCGATTATGCTGTATGCCTTCGGCTATACCCCGCTCAAGCGGCACACCCCGCTTTGCACGGTAGTTGGGGCGATTCCGGGCGCAATCCCGCCGATGGCGGGTTGGGTTGCTGCCACCGGGCACTTCACCTCCCCTGCCCTGCTTCTGTTCGCGCTTCAGTTCATCTGGCAGTTCCCCCACCTGTGGGCGATTGCATGGTTCAATCAAGACGATTACCGCAAGGTGGGCATTCGGCTCCTGCCCTCACAGGAGCCGAGGCGCGTGGCGCAGTTGATCCTGCTTGCCACGCTCGGCGTGATAGGGGTCAGCCTGACGATGCTAACTTTCGTGTCGGCTCCCCTGCCCTACCTGCTGGGCGTGGGGTTGCTGGGCGCAGGACATCTGCAACTCTCGCTGAGATTTTATCGTCATCCCAATCGGCAGAGCGCACGCGGGGTTCTGCTCGCCTCCGTGCTCTATCTGCCGTTGCTGTTGCTGTGGCTGATTCTGACTCATTAGTGGAGAGGTGAATGGCGATGGCAAAGACAAAAGAGCGATACCCCCCTCCTTCAGGTTCCCCCCGCAAGCGTGGGGAACCGAGTCGGACAGGTTCGGATTCGGGCGATTGGCTTCCGCCCTATCGCTTTGAGGGTGGCGGCGAGCCATCGTTTGACCCTGTGAGCGCGGTGCGCTGGGGCGTGCGACTGTTCCTGGTCGCCATCGCGATGATGTTCGGCGCCTTGGCGGTAATCTATCTGGTGCGGTTGCCCGCACGGGCAGATTTCCCCTTCGAACTCCCGCGCATCAGTTGGCTCAGCACGGCGGTCATCCTCATCAGCAGTGTCAGCATGCAGTACGCCCTCAATGCTGCGCGTCGCCGCTATTCGAAGGGCTTGCGTCGGGGATTGGCGCTCACCTTCGCGCTCGGCTGGCTGTTCCTCATCCTGCAGGTGATGAGCTGGTTTGCCCTTCAGCAGAGCATGACCGCGAGCATCTTCAGCGGGCTGTTCTATCTTTTCACGGGCTTGCACGGCTTGCACCTGCTGGGCGGGCTGGTGTTCCTCGCGTACTTGCTCTATGGCGCAGTGCGCCATGCGTATGAGGAAGCAAACCTGCTGCCCGTTGAGATGGGTGCGCTCTACTGGCACTTCCTGGACGCGCTCTGGGTTGCGCTGTTCGCGCTGATGCATGTGCACTGACAAGCCCGACTCGTCTGACAAGTCCGACGAGTCAGACGGATCGAGACGCTCATACGGGAGGTAATGCCGATGCGAATGCGGTGGTTAACGGGGCTGGCATGGCTGATGGTCGCGCTGGCGATGGTGGCGCTTCTGCTCGCGCTCTGGCGACGGAACGCGGTGCTTGTCGCGCACAGTGAGACACCGCCCGTGCTGGGCATTGTGAACACCGATTTCACCCTCACCACCCAGTGGGGCGAGACGCTCTCCCTGCGCGACCTCAAAGGCAAGGTGTGGATCGCCTACTTCTTCTTCAGCAGCTGTCCGAGCATCTGCCCCGTTATGAACCGCAATATGACCGCCGTGCAAGACGCCATTCGCGAGATGCCGGATGTGCTGATTGTGGGCTTCACGGTTGACCCCGACACCGACAAGCCCGAGGTTCTGCGTCGCTATGGCGCCAACTTCGGCGTTCAGCGCGGCAAATGGTACTACCTCACAGGCGACAAGAAGGTGATTTATCGCGTCGCTCGCCAGAGCTTCAAGCTGGCGGCGGAACCCGCGCCCAGCGTCCAGCCCGGCAGCACGCACGACTTCATCCACAGCGAGAAGTTCGTGTTGGTCGACCGTGCAGGGCGCATCCGCGCCTACTACACGGGCACAGACCCCGCTTCCGTAAAGCAGCTCATCGAGGACATTCAGCGCGTTGCCCAAGAACGCCCGACAGGAAAGTGACCTCGCAAGGCGAATCGTTCCCTCTTGATGACACGGGAGCAGGCACAAGCACGCATCGAGGAACTGCGACGGCTGATCGAATATCACAACTATCGCTACTATGTGCTGGATCAGCCCGAAATTTCCGATGAGGAGTATGACCGACTTTTTCGGGAGCTGGTCGAGCTGGAAGGGCAGTTTCCCGACCTCATCACACCCGATTCGCCCACCCAGCGGGTGGGCGCGCCCCCACTGGAAGCCTTTCCCGAACACGCCCATCGCGAGCCGATGCTCAGCCTCGATAACGCCTTCGGTGAGGAGGAACTGCTGGAGTTCGACAGGCGCATCAAGCGATTCTTGGACATGTCGCCTGATGCGGAGATTGAATACACCTGCGAACTCAAGATCGACGGGCTGGCGGTCGCACTCACCTACGAGAATGGCGTTCTGACGGTCGGCGCGACGCGGGGCGACGGCTATCGCGGCGAGGATGTGACGCCCAATATCCGCACGATTCGGCAGATCCCCCTGCGCCTACGCACAGGCGATGACCTGTTCAGTACGCCACCTACCATCGTGGAGGTGCGTGGTGAGGTCTATCTGAGCTATCAGGAGTTCGAGCGCATCAATCGTGAGCGTTCAGTGGCGGGCGAACCGCTGTTCGCCAATCCGCGCAACGCCGCCGCGGGCAGCCTGCGCCAACTCGACTCGCGTATCACCGCTCAGCGCCACCTAAAAATCTGGGTCTATGGCGTCGGCTACTGCGAGGGCATCGAGTTCCGCACCCACTGGGAAACCCTTCAGCAGCTCAAAGCGTGGGGCTTGCCGGTCAATCCGCACTCCCGGCTGGTGAAGGGCATTCAAGCGGTGCTGGACTACTGCCGTGAGTGGAGCCATCGCCGTGCCGAACTGGACTATGCGACCGATGGTGTGGTGATTAAGGTGAACGCGATTGCCCTGCAACGCCAGTTGGGAGCGACCACGCGCGCCCCACGCTGGTCGATCGCCTACAAATACCCTGCCGAACAGGCGATTACCCGCATCCTCGAAGTGCGCTGGCAGGTGGGACGCACGGGCGTGTTGACCCCTGTCGCCCTCATGGAACCCGTGCAGGTCGGAGGCGTGACGGTCTCCCGTGCCACCCTGCATAACATCGACTATATCCGCCAGAAGGACATACGACGCCTTGACACAGTGATTATCCAGCGCGCGGGCGAGGTCATCCCAGAGGTGGTCGCGGTGGTCACCGAGAAGCGCACAGGCACTGAAGAGCCTATCGAGCCGCCCACCAACTGCCCCGCATGTGGCGCGCGGGTGGAGCGCGTGGAAGATGAAGCTGCCCTGCGCTGTATCAACCTCGCCTGCCCCGCCCAAATCGTGGAGCGCATCCGCCACTTCACCAGCCGCCACGCGATGAACATCGAAGGCGTCGGCGAGAAATGGGTTCAGCGACTGTTCGAACTGGGCTTCATTTGCGACCCCGCCGACCTGTACTACCTCCATCAGCATCGAGGCGACCTAATCATGCTGGAACGCAGTGGCGAGAAGCTCGTCTCCAACATCCTGAGCGCCATCGAGAAGAGCAAGGAGGCAGGACTTGCACGGCTCATCTTCGCGCTCGGCATTCGGCATGTGGGCGAGCACGCAGCGCGACTCTTAGCCGAGCACTTCGGCAGTCTCGACGCCCTCATGAACGCCACCGAACAGGAGCTGACGGCGATTCCGGGCATCGGTCCGGAGACCGCGCATGAGGTGGTGGAGTTCTTCGCGCGTCCAGAGAACCGCCAGGTCATCGAGAAGTTGCGCTCGGCTGGGGTCAAAATGGAAGAGGCACGCCGCGCACCCACTGTTGCCGCGCCCTTCGCTGGGATGACCTTCGTCTTCACGGGCGAACTGGAGCGCTACACCCGCGAGGAGGCGGAAGAGCTGGTGCGTTCCTTGGGCGGACGCGCCACCTCCAGCGTCAGCCGCGCCACCACCTATGTGGTGGCGGGACCCGGCGCGGGCAGTAAGCTCCAGCGCGCCCTCGAACTGGGCATACCGGTGCTCAACGAGGAGCAGTTCCTGCAAATGCTACGCGAAGCGGGGGTCGAAGGCTGAGGGGTATACTCCTTAATAATGTCCCGATTTGATGGCAGGCGGTTGCAGGCGAGTGAACTCCAGCTGGACTGGGAAGGACTGAGGCAGGCTCACTATTCAGACCGCTACTTCTGGAACGGGGCGCATATTCTGAGCGTGCTTGCGCAGGAGGGTTATCGCTTCGCTGGCTACTCAGCACGGCTTGCGGAAATGAGGCGCTCGTCCACACCCCCTGCGTCCATAGGTGAACTGCGTGTGGAGATGCAGTGGTTCCCCCGACGCAAACCGTTCACCGTCGTCGCAGGCGTGGATATCGCTTTAGCCATTCTCCAGCAGTGCACGGGCTACTGGGCGGACGAACACACTTTTATTAACACTGCCCCCATGCTGGAGGTAGAAGCGGTTCACGACGGCGACCTTGCCCCGTACGAAGGGGACCCGCTCCATGTATCGCCCGTGCTGCGGGTAAGGGGGCGCTATCGTGACTTCGCCATTCTGGAGACGCCGACGCTGGGGGTGCTGACCCGCGCGAGTCGCATCGCGACGAACACCTATCGGCTCTTGGAAGCGGCGCGTGGCAAGCCCATTCTCTTCTTCCCTGCCCGCTTCGACCTGCCCGCCACGCAAGCCATCGATGGCTACGCCTACTCTATCGGGGTTCAGCGCTATAATGCCGATACGGGCAAAGCGGTTCCCGCGATTGTCTCCACGCCCGCGCAGGCATCGCTCTGGGGTGGATACGCAGGGGGCACGGTCGCCCACGCGATGATTGCCACCTTCTTGGGCGACACGGTGGAGCTGATGCTCCAGTTCGCGCGTATCCTGCCCCCCGATGTGCCCCGTATCGCGCTGGTCGATTTCGATAACGACTGCGTCAACACTTCCCTCAAGGTGGCACGCGCCTTCTTTGAACGGTATCGGCAGGCGGTGGAACGCGGCGACGAAGAGGGCGCGCGACGCTATACCCTCTACGGCGTGCGTCCCGACACCGCGGCGGAACTGCGCGACCTCAGCCTCCAGCACCTGCCCGACTCGCCCGACCTGTATGGGGTCAATCCGCGCCTGATTTTCGCCCTGCGCGAGTCGTTGAACCACGCATGGCAAGCATGGGGTCTGCCACCTGAATGGCACGCTCGCGCTGACCAGTGGTGTCGCCAGATTAAAATCGTCGCGACGGGCGGCTTCAACGAAACGCGCATTCGCGAGTTCGAAGCACAAGGCGCACCCGTCGACATCTACGGCGTCGGCTCTGCTTTTTTCAACAATAGTAGCCTCGAAAGCACCAACACCGACTTCACGGCAGATGTCGTGCGCGTAGAGGTGGAAGGCGAATGGCTCCCACTCGCTAAGGCAGGACGCACCCCTTGCGAGAACCCCTTACTGGAACCTGTTCCCCTGTAAATTATTCCACACCCACGGGAGTGATGTCAAGGAGGGTCAGGGTCAGCCCAGCCGATCCAGCCAGGCGCGGCTGCGCCCATCCAGGCTGTTCAGGTCGCGAATCTCGTAGCGTCCGCCATCCACTGCCACAATCAGGTAGCGCACGGGCGAAAGTTCATGTACATTATCGCGCCAGTTGCGCACATAGAACACGCGCCGTCCCCGATCGGTCTCCACATCCCAGCGCAGCTGCCCATACTCCTCGGTCAGTGAATAGACCTTCTGAATGATGGGAATGAAGTAGCGGCGCTCCAGCTCCTCCTCCAGCACGCGGCGCGATTCAGGCGCCATGCCCTCCAGCGAGCGCAACATACCGAGTTCCTTGCCCTCGCGCGTCTGAATGCTGATGTAATGGTCCGGGTCAGAGAAAGGGAAGGCGCGTGTGAACTGAACATCCTCGTGCACCTCGCCATTCGGCAGACGCACACGCACTTGCCGACCGTTTGGCGCCCGCTCAATCAGCACATGAGTAGGGTCTAACCAGCATTTCAATTCCCGTTCACTTGCTGGCGAGTGCATCCATAGCATTTTACCTCAAAAGGCAGGGCTATCAAGCATTCGAGCTCAACCCACCGCACTGCCCGCGATGGCGCAGGGCATGGTCGACCAGCACCAGCGCGACCATCGCCTCCACAATTGGCACGGCACGCGGCACCACGCAGGGGTCATGGCGTCCCCGCGCTTTCAGCACGGTTGGCTCGCCCCACTCATCCACCGTCTGCTGGGCGCGGAAGATGGTGGCGGTGGGCTTGAAGGCGACCCGAATGTCGATCAGCTCGCCGTTGCTGATACCGCCTTGCACTCCGCCGGAGAAGTTGGTGCGCGTGCGGATGCGCCCTATGTCATCGGTGTAGAACTCGTCATTATGCTCACTGCCCAGCATCTCCACGCCGCGGAAGCCCGACCCGATTTCGAACCCCTTGGTGGCGGGGATGCTCATCACGGCTTTGGCGAGGTCCGCTTCAAGTTTATCGAACACGGGGCTACCCCAGCCGGGCGGCACATTGCGGGCGATACAGCGAATCACGCCGCCCACCGAATCGCCCTCTTTGCGCACCTGCTCGATGCGCTCCACCATCTGCTCGGCTATAGCGGGGTCAGGACAGCGTACAGGGTTGCTCTCCACCTGCTCCAGGGTCACCGTTTCGGGGTCTATCGTCGCGCGCAGGGTATGGATTTGCTCCACCCAGCCGAGAATCTCCACTTGCCACAAGGTGCGCAGAACCTTTTTGGCGAGTGCGCCTGCCGCCACGCGCCCGATAGTCTCCCGCGCGCTACTGCGTCCCCCACCCCGCCAGTCGCGGATGCCATACTTCACCTGATAGGTGTAGTCAGCATGCGATGGGCGATAGAGCTGTTTGAACGATTCGTACGCCTCTGGGCGGGCATCTTCGTTCCAGACGAGCATCAGGATCGGCGTGCCCAGCGTCTGCCCCTCGAACACGCCCGACAGGATATGTACTTCATCGCGCTCGCGTCGCTGAGAGACGAGTCGACTCTGACCCGGACGGCGGCGCGCCAGCTCCTGTCCAATCTCTTCGGGCGTGATGGGGATGCGCGGCGGACAGCCGTCCACCACCACGCCCACCGCGCCCCCATGCGACTCGCCCCATGTGGTGACGCGAAACAGGTGTCCGAAAGTGTTCATGGACAAACGCCTCGCACCCGACGCTTATTCGCCTGTCTGCCCAAAGTTGAACAGCACCGTGAGCAGATCACTGTCATCCACGCGCCCATCGCCCGTGATGTCCGATGAGGACGAACTCTCCCCAAAGGCAAACAGTATGGTGAGCAGGTCGGAATCATCCACACGATTGTCGCCGTTCACATCGCCGTTGATGAGGGTCAGTTGTGGGAGACGGCTCGTCTGCCCATCGCTCAGAGTGATGTTGCGCACGACCCGGCGCAGGAAGTGTCGCCCCTTGACCGCCACATCGTAAGTGCCCGGTCGTAGCGGTTGGAAAGAGAACTCGCCATTGCTGGAAAGCGTACCGCTCCACTGCTCGACCACCGTAGTGCTGTTGGGCATCAGCGTCTGCACCGTCACCACCACCTGCGAAGGGTTGCCTGTGTAGCGATCAAGGCTCACCCTGCCTTGTAAAGTGATGGGCGCGTGGATAATCGCCACCATCAACGCCATCACATCGTTCAGCCAGCCCGGTCCGGGGTTGTAGTAGCCCGCACGTACGGTCAGTCGCTCTCCTTGAGAGATGGGCACACCCTGCGCGTCCGACCAATAGGTCAGATGCAGATGCTCGCCGTGATAGAAGGCATCAGCGTGCCAGATGAGTTCCCCGTTGGATGCACGGGTCAGCTCAATCCACTGACCACCGTAGTGCAGGTGCGGTAGCAGACCGTGAATGCGCCCACTAACGGGCATCGTCCACTGGCGCGAGCGTATATCCTCACCATCACCACGATTGCCTCCAGGGGGCACATCGTACTCGAAGCCCGAAACCGCGCTCATCCAGAAGGGACGCAAATGGCGCTGAGGCTCCAAAGTGTATTCAATGTGGTAGATAATGTACACGCCCGGCACATCGCTCCCCGTCATGCTCATAAGTTCCACCTGATACGCCAGCATGTCGCCCGGCGCGACATAGTAGCCGTAGCCTGGCGGGAACTGGACAGGAACCATCTCGTGCCCTGCCCCCATGAAAATCTCGTAGAAGGAACCCCAGAGGGAGCCGGGCAACGATTGACGCGCCAAATTGCCCACGAGCGTATGGTGAAGGTGTACCGTGTCGTGTTCAAGTGGCGTGCCATTCGCGTCCACCATCTCCACTTCGAAGCCTGTGATCCAGTAGGGCGGTGTGAGGGGCACAAGAAACATGTCCACACGACTGAACCGCCCCTGTGCGGGCGCGGTAAACGGTCCCAGTACCACATCCACCTGGTCAGCATACAGGCTCATGCTTAGCAACCCCATCAACAAGCCACTCGATAAGGCTCGTCTCCATTCGCGCATCGCTGCACCTCCTGTATGTTATACCTAACATGAAGCGCCTGTCCTCCATAATCTGCCTCAAAAGCCTCCTGAAGGGTTTGATAGGGTATACTACAGCTATGCGTCAGCCCTATATCCCGTCGCATGCGGTCGCCACGGAGGTGGAGCGCACCGAAGAGGGCACAATGATTATCAACATGGGTCCCCAACATCCCAGCACGCACGGGGTTCTGCGCGTGGTGTGCGAGTTGGAGGGCGAACGCATCGTGAAAGCCGAGTGCGTGATTGGCTACCTGCACACCGGCATGGAGAAGGAAGCCGAGTACCTCACCTACTACAAGGCGCTCCCGATGACCGACCGCATGGACTATCTCTCGGCAAACAATAACAATCTCGCCTTCTCGCTCTCCATCGAGAAACTGTTGGGCATCGAAATCCCCCCGCGCGGGCAATATCTGCGGGTGATTCTGGCGGAGTTGTCGCGCCTTGCCAGCCATCTGGTCTGGATTGGCACGCACGCGATGGACCTGGGCGCGATGACCATCTTTTTCTACGCTTTTCGCGAACGCGAAAAGATTCTCGACCTGTTCGAGATGATGTCGGGCGTGCGCATGATGCCCAGCTGGATTTGCCCAGGCGGATTGCGCGGGGATATGCCTCCCGGTTTCGATGTGCGCCTGCGCCAGCTGCTGAAGGAGTTGCCGAACGCGCTGGACGAAATCGAGGGCATTCTGACCCACAATCCCATCTGGCGCGAGCGCACGATGGGCATCGGCACTATCACCACCGAAGAGTGCTTCGCGCTGGGCGTCAGCGGACCGACTATCCGCGCCACAGGCTTCGCATGGGACATCCGTAAATCGAACCCCTACAGCGGGTACGAGCAGTTCGAGTTCAATATCCCCGTCGGCACGCACGGCGATGTGTATGACCGCTATCTGGTGCGCATGGCGGAGATGCGCGAGAGCATCAAAATCCTGCAGCAGGCGATTGAGGGTCTACCAGAGGGAGCCTATCGCGTGGACGACCCTAAGATTGTGCCGCCACCGCGCGAAGCCATCGACAACTCGATGGAGTCGCTCATCCACTGGTTCAAGATTCACACGGAGGGCTTCCGCCCGCCGGTTGGCGAGGCGTATGTGCCCATCGAGTCGCCCAAAGGTGAGTTGGGCTTCTACTTCGTGAGCGACGGCACGAACCGCCCCTACCGTATGCACACACGCGCCCCCAGCTTCATGAACCTGCAGGCGCTGGAGAAGATGGCGGTCGGTCGCCTGATTGCCGACATGGTCGCGCTTATCGGCAGCATCGATATCGTGCTGGGCGAGATTGACCGTTGAAAGGTATAATCCCTTAAGGTGACCGCCCAATGTCCGTGCTTGAACTGAGGGCACAACTGGAATCGTGGCAGACCGCCTCAGAGGCGGAACTGCCTACGGTAGACCTTATCACGGAGGATGGGATACCTTTGGAAAGCGCATGGCATCGCGCACAGATAAACCTGCTCATCGAGAGTCTTCGACATCACTGGCGCGACCGGCAGGACTACTATGTGGGCGGCAATATGTTCCTATACTACTCGCTGGAACAGGCGCGGCGACGCTACTATCGGGGTCCCGACTTCTTTGTGGTGAAGGGCGTGGACGGCACGCGCCCCCGCGACGCATGGATTGTGTGGGAAGAAGAGGGACGCTATCCCGACCTGATTCTTGAGCTGATTTCGCCCACCAGTGCCGAACTGGATCGCGTGGTCAAAAAGCAGCTCTATGCTGAGGTCTTCCGCACTCCTGAATATTTCTGGTATGACCCGACCACCCGCGAACTGCAGGGCTGGCGTCTGAGGGAGACACATTACGAACCGCTTCCACCAGACGAGCGCGGACTTGTCTGGAGCCGTGTGCTGGGACTCCACCTTGGCTTGTGGGAAGGCGTCTATCAAGGCGAGGCGAACTCATGGGTGCGCTTCTACACCTGCGAGGGCAACCTTGTGTTATTGCCTGAAGAGGAATTAGCCATTCAGCTGGAGCAGGCACAGCAACGCGCAGAGCGACTGGCGCAAAAGTTGAGAGAGCTCGGCATAGAGCCTGAATAGGACTCATAGCACGGGCGGGACACCCGTCCCACAGATTTGGAGCCCCCAAGTTCAGCGCAGCCCCTTCTCTTTTAAGAGCGTGTCAATCCATTCGAGGTCATCGGGCGGAAGTTCCACGGGTGGGTCAGTGGTGTAATCGAGGGCGATTCCATAACGCCCCTCCTCGTAGACTCGATTCAGCACCGCCTGCAGGTCAACCTCTACTTCGGGGTCACCCTCGGCTAAGGGAATTAGGACTCTGGGCAACCGCTCGCGCAGATTAATCTGCCACGCCCATGCATACTCCTTGCGCCACTCTGCCTTATGCACGACCACCGCATAGTCCAGCCGCTTATTCTTCGGCTCCAGCAGCTTGCGCGACACAAACAGGGTATGCTCCCCGTAATGGAGCAGGTCAATCTCCACGAGATGGGTCGTACTGCACAGCACATCCTGCTGTTTCTCCAGATAGAGGGCGCGCCCGACCGAATTGGGCGTCTTGTTGGTGGGGCTGAGCAGTTCGATAACCGTGACGACCTCGCGGCGCCCGTTGCGCAGAGCAAAAATCTGGATGTACGGCTCGTGGATACCGCCCTCTTGCAGGTAAATCTTGGTTGGCGCGTCCGCTAAGGCAGTGGCTCCTGCACGAACCTTCGCGCCAGGCAGTGGGCTGGCAATGACCACATCGGGAATGATGGTGCGGAAGGTCTCAGGCTTCTCCACATAGACCCGCTCCTCGACCACCGCCAAATAGTTCATCGGCAGAACCGTATTCAGCTCGGAGCGCAGGAAGCTAATAAAGGTATGGTGCACATCGCCCCAAAGTCGCGAATCCTCCAAATAAGGATTCATCCCTGGAAACGGGTTTTGCAATCGATTCTCCATCTGACCCACCTTTGATATTATACCCGAACAGGCTCACTGCGGCGAACCGATTCGTAGCCAGCAATCGCCACCGCGGCGGCTTTGTAGCCGTCCTCGCCTGTGGCAAGCGTTTCCACTGGCTCCCCCGCCACCGCACGCAGGAATTCGTCAATCATCAGTGCATCGATATTGTCGCCCCAGAACGCCTGCCGAATCCGACCCGCACGGTCGTCATAATGGCACAGGTACTGGGCGAACATGTCCATTTCGATGACGCCGCGCGTGCCGTACACCGCGAGCGTCACATCGCCCCATGTGGGGAAGGTGCGCGGGCGCGACCAGCTCGAATCGAGTGTGGCGAACACGCCCCGCTCAAAAGTGAGGGTGAGTATCGCAATATCGTCGAAGTTGCCGTGAGACATCAAATTATTCGTCTCTGCGTACACTTCGACAATCTCCTGCCCTGTCAGCAGGCGCATGAGGTCGGCGACATGCACCGTATGATCCATCATCGCACCGCCCCCCGAAAGTTCTGGATCGCAGAACCAGCCGCCGGGGTTCATCCCGCGATTGGTGCCGCGAATTGCAAGCAGCTCACCAATCTCGCCCGCCTGCACCATCGCACGCATCTGCTGGAACGCGGGGCTGAATCGGCACGGGAAAGCAGTGAAGAGTTGGACGCCTGCGCCATGCGCTGCGGACAACATCGCCTGACCATCCTCCAGGCGCGTCATCAGGGGTTTTTCACATAGAATATGCTTGCCCGCTGCTGCGCACATCTGTACAAGGGGCGCATGCCGGACATTTTCCGAGCAGATAATCACCGCCTGCACATCTGAAGCAAGTAGCGATTCGTAGCTGTCGAACGCCTGCACGCCATACTGCTGTGCCTTCTGCTGGGCGCGCAAGGGGTCGTGGTCCGCAATCCCCACAAATTCCGCCCGCGGGTTGCTCAGTAGGCAGTGCGCATAGCTACCGGCATGCAGATGCGCAAAGCTCATGATGCCCACTTTGACCTTCATCACCTATCTACCCTCCCGTATATAGCTCCATCTACAGACTCACCACTCTGCCCGTGCGTGCCGATTCGAGGGCGGCGAGCGTCAGGCGTACCGCCTCCATCCCATCCTCCACGCTGATCTCGGGCGATTGACCCGTGCGGTAGCACTCAACGAAGTGGCGCAGTTCCAAATAGTATGGGTTCTCAACAGCGGGGCTTTCGGGCACTTCCACGCCACCTGCCTGCCCCTCCTCCGCCCGACGCGCCACGCGCAGGGCAACCATCTGCGACGAATCGTACTCCAGCATGCCTGCGTCCCCGCAGATTTCGAAAGCGACGCGGAAACCGCTGGGGTCGCACCATGTGCCCTCGATATGGGCAATCGCGCCGCTGCGCAGGCGCAGGGTCACCAGCGTGTAGTCCAGATGTTCCAGATGGCGAAAGGTGAGCGCTTTGGCGTAGACACGCTCCACCTCGCCCAGCGTCCAGCGCACCCAGTCGAGGTCGTGAATGATGAGGTCCATAATAATCCCGCCGCTCTTTTCGAAGTCAGCATACCAGTCGCTTTTGGTGCGTGGGAAGTCGCCCCCGCGCCGCATGCGCACGACGGCGACCGTGCCCAGCGTGCCCGCCTTCACCAGCCGATGAGCCGTCCGATATTCGGGAAAGAAGCGCAGTACATGAGCGGGCATAAAGAGCGTGTTATGCTTCCGAACCGCCTCCACAATCTGTTCGCACTCTTGCAAGGTGCGGGCGAGCGGTTTCTCGCACACGACCGCCTTGCCTGCCTGAATCGCCGAGAGCGCGTACTCCAGATGGCGATAGGTGGGCGTGCAGATGTCCACAATCTCGCACTGCCGAAAGAACTCATCCACCGTGCGGGCAACGGTTGTGCCGAACTCTTGCGCGAACGCCTCTGCCCTCTCGAGGTGGTGATCGTACACCACGCTCAGCTGCACATCGGGCATCTGGCGGTACGCCTCTGCATGCTGGCGTCCCATCGTGCCCAGTCCCACGATGCCGACCTTGACCATATCAACCTCCATTCACAACATTCACGCCTGCGCGGAGTTTTCCTGCTTGGCAAACGGCTCGAAAAGAGATTTCAGTCGGGACACCGAATGATGGGTGTAAAAGATTGAAAAACAAAACTGGCTTCCAAGTCATAGGTATCGCCATAATTTCCAATTTTTATCCTAAAATTGGAGGTTTGACGGCTCAATCTCCAAAAAGTGGAGATTTCGGCATTGCCTCTGACGATGGCACTGGTATATATGCCTGTCAATCATGGAGTTGGGGATGGAAGAACTGCTTTGAGGAGGGAGCAGAGATGGGGAAATGGGCTGTGAGTTGGTTGTTGAGTGTAGTGATATGGCAAGCCGCTTTTTCTGCGGGCACCGCTTCGGGCGTAGTCGGCGACGGTCAGAGCGGTTCCGCGGAACCCGTTGCCGTCGGCACTTCGGTCGATTTCCAGTTTACCGTTGTCAACGGGGCATCCTCAGTGCAGTTTGAGGTGTACGATTCGCACGGCAATCGAGTGTATTACACGAGCGCGATGCCTGTGCCAGAGAGTGGTAGCCTCTCGTGGTCGTGGTCGCCGCCCTTTGCCGATACCTTCACCGTCTGGGCAGTCAGCGACGGCGCAGATCGACAGCAGGTGATGATTGTAACGGCGTATCAACCCGATGCCACGGGCTTCATCACTGGGGGCGGCTGGCTGGAGCTGGAAGGCGCACGGCAGACCTTTGGCTTCGTTGCCCAAGTTCAACGAGGCGGCACTGTGCGTGGCAGCCTCGAATATCAGGATCACGGCTGGCAACTGAACCTGAAATCGTTCGCTGTCGACTGGGTTTACGCTCCAAATGCGGAAGAGGGTTATTTCAGTGGCTGGGCAACTCTCAACGGCACAGGCAGCTACCGCTTCTGGGTCGTGGTCTGGGACGGCGGCACTCCCGGCACGAACGATATGTTCATGCTCTGGGTCTATAGCGGTGACCAGCTGGTCTACAGCGCGTGGGGTAACTTAGCGGGTGGCAACCTGATGATCCACTCCCGCTGAAAAGGCATCCCCCTTCCCAAGTGGGAAGGGGGATAGGCTGGGAGGGGGGTAGGGAAAGAGTCAGGCTCGGCGGCGACGCAACGCCAGCACGCTTGCCAGCCCTGCGCTCAGTGCCAACAACGACGCCGGCTCGGGCACCACGACATAGAAGAACTGGTCGCCAGGGATATTGTCGAAGTTCACATTGCGCGGCTCGCCCAGATTGCCGCCACCGCCAATACCCCCAAGCACCTGATTGGACAGGTAGTCATGCCCCACCCCGTTGATAAAGGCACACACCTTGATTATGGTGGGTCCCGTGATACCAATCGCGCCGAACGGGATCGCCAGCTCCACGCCCGTGGTCACCAGCGCACCGTTGCCCGTTGCCAGCCCACTGCCCGCTTCGACACCCCCAATATTGCTGTTGTTGATGGTGACCCGGATTCCGTATGGGTTGTTGCCACCGCTGAGAACACCATCTGAGGCGGCACCCGTTGTGCCAAGGTAGTCGCCGGGACCGCCCCCACCGGTCAGCAGTTGCGCCCAGTTGGCGTACAGCGCGTAGGGCGAGCCTCCGCCCGTGACGCCGATCCAGTAGTCGGCTTCAAAGCCCGAATCGAAGCGCAAGCCGTTGCCGCTACCATCGTCGCCCATGCGGTTCAACCCACCGAAATCCACACCGGAGTTATCTCCACGCAGACGGTTCTGACCGCCGGCAACCGTGTCGAAGAAGATTTCGAGCTTGTTGAAGTTCGATTCGAGGTTGCCCGCAAGGAACAGGTAGAGCACCTGATTGGGCATATCCACATAGGCGTAGGCAGCATCCAGCTCGGAGCCGTTGGCATAATCCACCAGACCGAGGTTATTATCGCCAAACCCCGTCTGGGTGTCTTGCACGACGATCGGGCTGCCGTAGATAGCATCTCGTGTGCCGTCGATGGTCTGCGTAAAAGCCGTCAGGCTCAAGGTCGCCAGACCGACGGCGATGCTCCATTTCATCATCTGCTTCATCGCTCGTGTCCTCCCGCTATGTGTGATGAGAAGGGAACGAGACCACTCGTCCCCAGCGGGCGAGAATACGAATTCTCGCCTTAACCCCCACTTGCGTGGGGGTAAAAACAGGGCGAAAGAGAGACATTCAGCGGCACAGCGATCCTCGCCCCTATTATAGCACATCTCGCCGCCAAAATGCAAGGGACATGGGCAAAACAGGTATTTTTGCGGGGCGAACAGGCTACGCGTAAGGGATTCTATGGGGTCTTTTTCAAGATATGGCACAGCGCGTCCAGCGCGAGCAGGTAGCCGTGCGCCCCGAAGCCGCTAATCTGCCCGATGCAGACAGGCGCAAGCACCGAGTGTCTGCGGAACTCCTCGCGTGCGTAGATGTTGGTCAGATGCACTTCAACCGTGGGTATCCCGACGGCAACAATAGCGTCGCGCAGAGCGTAGCTGGTATGGGTCAACGCGCCAGCGTTCAGGATGATGCCATGTACGCGCCCGCGCGCCTGATGAATCGCGTCAATCAGCACGCCCTCATGGTTCGACTGCAGATGTTCAATTTCAATTTGGAGTGTGGTCGCGTGCTGGCGGACCCGCTCGATAATCGCTTCCAGCGTCTCCGTGCCGTACAGGTTCGGCTCCCGTGTACCGAGCAGGTTCAGGTTCGGACCGTTCAGCACCAGCACGCGCCACATGGCTCTTAGCGGATGTATTTATCGGGGTCTTTGAGCGCTTTCGAGCGGCAGTTGGTACAGCAGAAGTAGACCCTGCGCCCTTTGATGTCCGCCCAGACATCTTTGTTGACCGGTTCCCCGCTCACGGGGCAAGTGTTGATGCCGTCGCCTTTGCCCAGAAACTCCTTCGTGCCGCCGGAAGCGGGTTCCGCCTGCGGGGCGGGCTTCACAGGGGTGTCGGGCGTCGGCTGGGTTTGCTGAAGGCGCTGCTGGTCGTCCGCGAACTGGTGGAGCATGGTGACCATCGTCGCGTCAGTGCTGGTCGCCACGAGGATGCCACCGCGCTTGGTTTTAACAATCTCCCAGTCGAGCGAGCGCATCACACTGCGCTGCATCTGACACTCACTGCAGACGGTGATGCCCTCGTCCTTCATCGCTTTGGCAAGGGCGTCGAACTGCTTCTGGATTGCCTTGCCGTCTTCCTCGTTGCGTCCCTGCACGACCCAGAGAATGCCGTCGTGTATCTTGACCCAGTCGGCACGCTGTTTCGCGTTGCTTAGGATCTTGGCGATTTCACTGCGTGCCTCGCAGGACGGGCACTTCATCGTCTCCTGAGCGCAGAGCGCGCCCAGCGTCAACCACATCGCTATCCACACTGCCATCGGTCTCATCGCATAACCCTCCTCATAAAGGAACATTCGAGACACCCTTCCGGTTCCCTGCCAAACTATGAATCAGCCTCTCCAGCGAGTTGTAGGGTGCGCTGGTACAACACTTCTGAAATATAAAAATTTTCATCACGCAAATTATCCAACAACGGTTTCACATGCTTTATGAACCCTCGTCGCTTGGAGCGCAGCAACAAACCGAGCACACCAACCACTTCAATCCCAAATTGCTCAGCAGTTTGCCGAGCCCGCAGATCATCCAGTACAGCTTCCGCTGTTCCTAACTCTAATGCTAATGCGATAACTTCTGACTCGCCCCGCCCCAGGTCTTTCTGCAGAGCAAGAATTAGCGGTAAATTAGCAGGTCTCTGCACATGGAGCCAGTCGGGACACTCACTAAACTCCTCGATCACAGCAGGTGGAGCATAGACATGCTGATAGAGCTTAGGAAGTAAATCGAGACGCCTTAGCTTTTGCAGTGCGATGAGGGCGCTGGTATCTACTACAGCAAGCAGGCTCATCCTTGAATCTCGCGCTCAAGTTCGTCGGGGTTATAGTTAACAACTGGGATATGATGCTGTGAAAGCCTCTCGATAAAGGCGCGTTTAGAGTAGCCCGCTATCTCCGCTGCCTTCCCCAACGAGACCCGTCCCTCCTCGTATAGCTTTATTGCCAGTAGCAGACGCGCCTCTTCTTCTGAAACTGTCGGCGGTAAGTCAACAATAAGCCTTCCCATGATTACCTCTCCTCATCCCGAGGCTTTGTCTCTGCCAGTCGTTAATAGGATACCCCATATGGGGGTATAATCTTTTCAGGTGAACGCTCGCATGCCGCGCTATAAGATATTGACCTGGGGCTGTCAGATGAATGAGGAGGACTCCGAGCAGATGGCGCTCTATCTTCAGGAGCGGGGCTATCAGCCCGCCGACCGCCTGGAGGACGCCGATGTGATTCTGCTCAATACCTGCTCGGTGCGTCGCAAGCCTGAAGATAAAGTGTTTAGCACGCTGGGTCAGCTGCGCAGGTTGAAGGCGCGTAAGCCGAGCCTTGTGATAGGCGTGTGCGGCTGTATGGCGCAACTGCGTGCCGAGGAGATAAGGCGCCGTGCGCCCCATGTGGACATGATTGTGGGCACGGCGCATGTGTCTCAGGTCGGCAACCTGCTGGAGGAGGTGCTCCAGCGCCGGCGGCTCGCGATGCGCCTCGAACTGCCCGAACGCAAAGGCGCTATCGTCACCGACATCCCCCAGCGCAAGATCGACCGTGCGCCCAAGCTGAAAGCCTATGTGCCCATCCAATACGGTTGCGACAAGTTCTGCACCTTCTGCATCGTGCCCATCACGCGCGGGCGCGAGCGCAGCCGACCCACCCAGGACATTCTCGATGAAATCAAGCGGCTCGCCGACCTGGGCACGAAGGAGGTCATCCTGCTGGGGCAAACGGTCAACTCCTACGGCAAAAATCTGCTGGAGGGGCGCGTGCCCTTCGCCCGCCTCTTGCAACTCATCAACGACATCCCAGGCATCGAACGCATCCGATTCACCTCGCCCTACCCGCGCGACTTCCGCGACGACCTGATTAATGCCATCGCCGAGCTGCCCAAAGTGATGGAGCATGTGCATCTGCCACTTCAGTCGGGCGATAACGAGATTCTGAAGGCGATGCGACGGCTCTACACGGTGGAGCAGTTCGAAGAGATTGTGCACAAGTTGCGCGAGCGCGTGCCGAATATTGCGATTACCACCGACATCATCGTGGGCTTTCCTGGCGAGACGGAAGAGCAGTTCGAGCACACACTGGAGGTGGTGGAGCGGATACGGTTCGATGGCGCGTTCATGTTCGCCTTCAGCCCGCGTCCGGGCACGCCCGCCGCGCAGATGGAGAACCAGATACCCCGCGCGGTCAAGCAGGAGCGCCTGCAGCGGCTTATCGCGCTCCAAAATCGTATCACCTGCGAGATTAACGCCTCACAGGTTGGGCGCACCTTCGAAGTGCTGGTCGAAGGTCCGAGCCAGAAAGACCCCACGAAACTCGCGGGCTTCACGCGCGAAAACAAGATGATGCACTTCCCCGGTCCGCGCGAAGTGATTGGTCAGTTAGCGCATGTGCGCGCGGACGAGGCGCACCTGTGGGGCTTCTATGGCACGCTGATCGACTCAATAACACCGCCCAAAGTTGAACAGCGCAATCAGCAGGTCGGCATCATCCACCACACCGTCGCCGTCTAAATCCTCAGGTAGGTCGGAGCCGCTCTGCCCGAAAGCGAACAGCACCCGCAGTAGATCGGAGTCATCCACACAGCCGTCGCCGTCCACATCGCCCTGCAGGATGAGCTCAAGCCACTGCGAACGGGTGAACTGATAGAGCAGGCGCGGGTCGGGCGGTTCGTAATCGATACCGCTCGTCGCGTAGTAATCAATAGAGCGTACCTGCGCGTTCACGCGCGTGAAGCTGGTCTCCTGACACAGTGCATAGAGCTCGGCGTTGAGCCAGTTGCCGTTGTCGCCTCCATAGGGCACGAGAGTCAGATTAAAGGTGCGCCCACAAAGTGGCTCCAAGAAGTAGGGCTGGCGCGTCAACTGCGCGGTGAGCTTGCCCCAGATGCGCTTCACTTTGACCTGCACGCCCTCCACCGTGATGCAGAGGTTCGGATAGAAGTCGGTTGACCACTCCACCACATCGTCGCTGAGGGCGCGTCCCGCCAGCACGACGGTGATATTGTAAGGCAAGCCGAAATCCTGTAGGTTGAGCACGATATCGAGCGAGCCAGATTGCTTCGGAATACACACGGGCGGCGCATCCTCGTCCGATACCGAGCCACCCCCGCTGATCGCGCCCGAATAGCTGTAGGTCAGCCCGCGCAGGTCGAAGTAAACCCGATCCGACTGGCGCAAGTCATCGACAGGGCGTCGGGGCGCGGGCGGTATCGGTTGACCGTTCTGGTCAAACGGCAAGTGGCGCAGTGCCACATTCAGGTTGAAGCTGACAAGGGAGCCGCGCGGTAAGCCCGTGAGCGGAATCATCCAGCTGCCCCCGTAGACGGGTATCGCCCGATCCACCGTGCTGTCCAGCGCTGTCCAATCCAGCAGATGCTCTGCCGTACCGCCATAAGGTGTCGATTCACCATTGATGCGCGTGCTGAACGATGCCTGAAGTTGCACCTGATCGCGAAACGGCGAGGGACGGCTCTCTGTCTCATACTGGTCTAACCTTATCACGCGCTTCAACCCCTGCACCCACGCCCGACGCACTGTGTAGGAGCCGAACTGCACCGCCATGTCAATCGCGGGTGTGTGTCCGGGGTCAACTTGAATGCCGGGGCGGTTCGGCAGAAGGTCGAGCTGGCTCAGGTCTGTCCAGTTGGGGGCGGTTATGGAGAGAAGAGTGGGCGTGGGCGCGTTCGCCGCGTACACACTGACCACCACACTGCGCGGCTGCCAGCTGAAATACTGCTCGTTCCACATGCGGATACGGAACAGGTCATTACTGCTCCATATGCGTCCGACCTGTGCCGCCTCATATACGGGCGGTGCTTTGTAGCCGTCGCGAATCCAGTATTCAGTGCGGTTGCCACCGTTGCCTTCCCACCCGCTCCAGAGGATAGCCACGCGCCCGAACGGGTCGCCCCCATCGATGACACGAATATTGCGGATGTAGGCGTGGCGCGCGGTGCGCGGCGGCACATCCTGCTGACCACGCAACTGTCCCCACTGGAACGAGTTCAGCCCGCTGCCGATGAGCGCGTCGAATCGGGTTCCGCTATCGGTGCGCACATCCCAGCCTTCGAGCCGCTGTCCGAAGGCACATAGCGTTGCAAGAATCGCCCAAAAACTTGCCCATTTTCGCATAGTGCCTTTCCTCCACCAGATAGAATACATCGCGGGTAGAGGCTTCTCCTGCCTCTCCATCTTAGGAGTCAGATGATTGGTATAGGTATCAGTCAGCCTCTACTTCGGTGAGGGCGAAGTCTTCGTAGACGGGCAGGAACTCGCGCCACGCCTCCCGCGAGATGGCTTTTACATACTGGGTGAGGCTCAGGTAGGGAATGAAGTGCGGGCGGTGCGGCTTGCGCACCAGCTTCATCCCTGCCTGATTCGGGGTGCGGTCGCCCTTGATGAGGTTGCACCGTCGGCAGCAGGCGACAAGGTTCTCCCATGTGTCGCCCCCGCCCAAACGGCGCGGGATTACATGGTCGACGGTCAGGTCGCGCGAGACATGTCCGCAGTACTGGCAGGTATAGCGGTCGCGTGCCAGAATAGCGCGGCGGCTGATGCGCACCTGGGGTAATGGGCGCTTGATGAGGTAGCGCAAGCGCACCACCGACGGTGCCTCAAAGCCGCCGTTGACCGTGCGGATTAGATGTCCGTTCGTGCGCACCACCTCTGCCTTCCCCGCCAGCACCATGTTCACGGCGCGGCGCATCGAGCAGATGTTCAACGGCTCATAGTTTTGATTCAAGACCAGAACCTCACCCATCTGATGGCGACCTCCTGCTAATAAAAAGGGGGAGCCACACGCCAGCAGAGGCGCAGGCTCCCCAGAATGGCGGCACCAGCCGCATACGGTAGCGGCTATGCATGCCAAACCAGGAGCCTGTGCTCCACCGTTCCGAATTAAAACGCACCGAATAGGCTTCCCGCATCACCCTCTATTATATCCCATTTTGACACCGAATGTCAAGGGCTGACTTTAGACCTCCACGCGCAAAGCGGCAGCCGGGGGCATCTTGGCGGCGCGATAGGCAGGTAGAATGGTCGCAATCACCGTCAGCACCACCCCGATGCCCAGCGCCTGCCCCAACAGCACCAGCCACGCGAGCGGACTGACCGCCCCAACGGTCGACGCGCCCAACCGAACCAGGTTAATCAGTGTGACTAACCCCCATCCAACCACGAAGCCGACCAGCGACGCCACCATGCCCATCAGCCCCGCCTCGATAAAAAAGAGCTTCACAATAAACGAGTCGAGCGCGCCGAGGCATTTCATCGTGCCAATCTCACGGAACCGTTCCGCCACCGCCATCAGCATCGAGTTGGTGATGCCCACCGCCGACAGCACCAAGCTCATCACCACGAGCCATGTCTGGCGTGTGGCGGTCTCCAGTGCGACGGGGTCGTTCGGGTCTATTGGAGGCGCGTAGAGGTTCGCCGTGCGCACCGCGGTAAAGAGCGCGATACCGAGCATCACGCCCGCCGCGGTAATCAACGAGCGCAGAAAGCGCACCCGAATGTTCAACAGGCTGATGCGAAACGCGACCGACAGCGGCAACTGCACCTGCTTGCGAATCGCACCTTTGCCCATCTGGGTCGTTGCCATCGTTCTCTCTGCCCCTCTGCAGTTTACCTCACTTTGGCTCTCTTTGGCAACAGGCAGGCGTCTCGGTGCCCGCTCCCGTGGGCGGAAGCGGGCACTGCAAGGGGTTTATCACCATGTGTCGGTTTTGCCGGAGTTATCGGGCTGAATGGGTGCGCCCAGCCACGAGAAGGGATAGTTCGGGTCTTCGAACTCCAGCGCCGCTTTGGTGACCTGAAGCGGGCGGAAGGTGTCCATCATCACCGCCAGCTCCTCGGTGCGTGTGGCGCCCAAGCTCGCCTCCACCACGCCGGGCTGGGGTCCGTGCGGGATGCCCGACGGGTGCAGGGTGATGGAGCCTTCCTCGATACCGCGCCGACTGCTGAACCTCTTGTTCACATAGTAAAGCACCTCATCGCTGTCCAGATTGCTGTGGTTGTAGGGCACCGGGATTGCCAGCGGGTGGTAGTCCAGTATGCGCGGGCAGAAGGAGCAGACCACAAAGTTGGGTCCCTCGAAGGTCTGGTGGACAGGTGGCGGCTGATGGATGCGCCCCGTGATAGGCTCGAAGTCGTTGATGTTGAACGCCCACGGATAGACATAGCCATCCCAGCCCACCACATCGAAGGGGTGATGCTCATAATGGTAGGCATAGACGCGCCCGCGCCTGTGGATGCGCACCTCGAAATCGCCAATCTCGGTGCGTGTCTCCAGCTCCTCTGGTGGGCGGATGTCGCGCTCGCAGTAGGGCGAATGCTCCAGCAACTGCCCATACTCGTTGCGGTAGCGTTTGGGCGTCTCGATCTGCCCGCCACGCGCCTCAATCCAGACCAACTTGGCAGGCAGGGTGTCCAGCACCATGCGCCAGATGGTGCCGTGCGGAATGACTAGATAGTCGCCCTCGCGGAAGCGCAGATGCCCGAACTGCGTCTCCAGCCTGCCTGTGCCCTCATGCACAAAGATGAGGTCGTCCCCGTCCGCATTCTTATAGAAGTAGTTCATCTGCTCGACAGGACGGCACACCGAGAAAATCACATCGTCGTTGAACATCAGCTCGATGCGCCCTGTGACGGGGTCGCCCTGGGGGGGCATCTCTCTGGTACGGAAGTGCCGATGCTGAAGGATTGGCTCATCGAGTGGCTCGATGGTGCGCGTGTAGCAATGGTAGAACTCTTTCACGCGCGTCGGCGGATAGTAATGATAGAGGATCGACTGGATGCCGGAGAAGCCCTCCGTGCCCAGCACCTCTTCCGCGTAGAGTCCGCCGTCTGGTCGGCGGAACTGCGTGTGCCGTTTCGGCGGCACCTGTCCCATGCGTACATACCACGGCATTGTGGATACCTCCCTTGTTCGTGATGATATCGAATCATACCCCACAAGCCCCCGCTCCAAAGCGCTTATGAGCGCTTCGACTCTTCAAACTCCGCGCGGCGTACCGCTAGATAGAGGTTGATACCGCGATTGGCTATCATCCCGCCCACAATCGCCATCAGCACCAACAGCAAGATACCGCGCAGGGCAGACCAGACGCCGGTGGCAATCGCGCCCAGATTGGGATTGTTGCCACTTGTGCCCTGAAAGAGTCGCTGTGGAGGCGTCTGAAACATACGGTAGGCAAGCCAGAAGGCGACAAGCATCAGCGTGATGCCCGTCAGGAACACTGTCACCGAAAGCAGTCGTCCGAGCCAGTCGCGATGGGGCTTCATGGCGTAAGTTGCATCAGCGCCTCGCGTGCAAGTTGGCGCAAGGCGGGGTCGGGTGAGCGCAGAACCTCCTCAAACAGGGGTTTGGCTATGTGGGAGCGTCGCTCCTTGAGCGCAATCAAGGCGAATCGGCGTGTCTGGGCATCCTTCGCCGCGCGAAGCAGTGCCTCTTCTGCCTCTGGAATCTGGCTTAGCGTGAGGGCTGAGAAGTAGGCGGTTTGCTCTGACGAGTGAGACGAGCGCAGGGCGTTCAACAGTGCGGGGATAGCGGGCTTGCCGATTCGGGTCAGGCTGCGTGTTGCGCTCATCACCACGCCCCCATCCTCCGCGCCCAGCGCTTCGATGAGCGCGGGCACGGCTTCCGGGTGTCCCACAACACCCAGCGCATCCGCCGCGGCGCGCTGGACGCGGGCATCCGAATCGCGCAGGGCACGGCGCAGGAGTTCAACCGAGCGTGCCTCCGGGATACCGCTGAGCGCCTCCACCGCCCTCAGGCGCACGCCCACGCGCTTATCGCTTAACGCTTGCGTCAGGGCGTCGAGCGCGCGTCCGCCTGCCTTCTGCAAGCCTTGAGCCGCGGAGTCGGCAACCTGCAGGTTGGGGTCGCCCAGCGCGTCGATCAGGGCACGAATTGCTGTGGGCGTGCCGATGTGCCCCAGCCCCAACGCGACCTGCGCCCGTGCGTCGGGGTCTTCAGCAGGCGAGCGCAACGCCCGAATCAGTATCGGCTCCACGCGCGGGTCGGCAATTGTGCCGAGCGCGACCAGCACGATGCGCTTCTTCTCGGTGGGCAGGCTCAGGTAGGGCAGGAGCGCGTCGGTGGCGCGTCGGTCGCCGATGCGTCCCAGCGCGGTGATGGTGTCCAGCTTCAGCCCCTCATCGGTGGCGCGGTTCAGAATCTCCAGCAAGCCGGGCACGCTCGCGCTCCCGAACTGCACCAGCACCTCCGCCGCGGCGGAGCGCGCGTCGGCGTTCTCGAAGGCTTTGAGCGCAACGGGCAAACAGCGCGTGCCCAACTGCACCATCACCTTCACCGTGCCGTTTTTCACATTGGCGTCAGGGTTCTTCAGCCCTTCGGCAAGCGCGTCGAGGTTATCGCCACCAATCTTGAGCAATGCTTGCAGGAAGCGGTCGCGCACGCGCGGCTCCGGGTCGCGCAACATCGCCAGCGCGACTTTCACGCCCACCGGGTTGTTCAGACTCTCTGCGCCCACTGCCACGCGCAGGCGGCGAGGCGGACGACGCGACTGAATTAAATCGAAAAAGTCCTCCCGCTCGGAAAGTAAGGTTAGCGCACGCTTCTGCGCCTCCAGGTCGCGCCCTGTCGCCTCCTCAATCAGGCGATTGGTCACGATGTTGTTCCAGATGGCGCTGCCGATGATGAAGGCGACTACCGCCCCGAACAGGATACGCGCAATCCACTGGCTCATCGTGAGGCGGGATTCGACGGCGCGGGCGCAGTTCCTGTTGCGGGGCTTGTGGGAAGCGGTACGGCGGGGTTCCACCAGACACTAATGGCGCGGAAAATTGCCTCGATTTGGGCATCGGTGAGCGTATGCACATCGGCTGTCAGCATAGCGCGACCGATTTCCGCTGAGAAGAGCAGGGTGTCCGAACCGCCCGTACCCGGCACCAGAATCGCAATCGTGATACTCTGCAGGCTGGGCGCCTGCTCGAAGGCGACTTCCGCGACCACGAGCGCCTCCTGCATCACGCGCGTGCGGGTGAGCGCGCCCGCCTGAATGCGCGTGCGCACCGTCCAGCGGTTCGTCAGCGGGTCAAACAGGCACCAGACGGGCAAGCCGTTCAAGCGCTGGCTGATGGCGTGTGCCAGTCGCTCCTCGATTTCGCTCATCCCGCTGAAAGGCAAAGCAGTACCGCTGCTTGCGCCCGGCGGTACCGTCCCAGCCAATCCATCAGCGCTTCGATTCTCTGCAGGGGGTGGAATGACAGGCGTACTGGGTTGCTCTGTCGAACCCGTTAGCCCGGGCGGGCGACTGGAAGCAACAGTGGTCGGCTCTGTGGCGGCGAGGGTCATGCGCCGCCCCGCCACAAACGCCGAGACCACCAGAATCAGCACGAGCAAGCCTCCAAGAAGATACACCCAGGCGCGTGTGGAAGGCGCGCTCACGGCGGGCGTGGTGGACGCGACAGACGGCGGCACCTGCTGAATCGCCTGAATGGAGCGCAACTGATCAAGTTTTGCCCGATAAGTGGGATTGGTCGGTGCAAGGTCAACCAGCAGTTCATACCATTGGATAGCGTCGGCGAGTTTGCCCTGGTCAGCGTAGATGTCGCCCATCAGGGCATGCGCCGTCTCGTTGCTCGGATACCGCTTCAGAATGCCCAAGCAAACTTCGATCGCCTGCTCATACTGCCCCTTCATGCGCAGAAGGTTCGCCCGCGCGATTTCAGGGTAAACCTCGCGGTCGGAGCCTTCGGCATAGAGCGGGTCGGTCGTGTCCTCGCGCAGGCGCGCCCCGCACTCCATGCAGAACGCGCTCGTGTCAGGTATCTCGGCAAAGCACTTCGTGCAGACCATCGTTTTAATTATACTTGTCGGACAGGTCGGACAGGTCAGAAGGCAATCAGCGTTCGAGGGTCAGCACCTGAATCATGTTGGTGTTGCCGGGCACATTCACAGGCACGCCAGCGGTCAGCACGACGCGGTCGCCTCGATGCACGAGGCGCGTCTGGCGCGCCGCGAGCAACGCCTGCATGGTCATTTCGTCGGTATTGGACACATGCGGGATTCGCAGGGGCGCGACGCCCCACAGCAGGGCGAGCCGACGCCAAAGACGCTCATTGTCTGTCAGCGCGAGGATGGGTTGGGCAGGTCGAAAATGGGAGACCCAGCGGGGCGTGCCACCCGAAGTGGTGGGGGTCAGAATCGCCTTCGCGCCCACCATCTGCGCCACCAGACATGCAGCACGGGCAACTGCCTCCGTCGTGGCGTGCTGTGGCGACGCGCTCATGTCTGTCAGACTAATCAGACCGGTCTGATTCTCTGTCTTGAAGAGCTCCTCTTCGGCACGCTCGGCGATGCGCGCCATCCAGCGCACCGCCTGCATAGGGTACGCCCCGACCGCCGTCTCGCCCGAAAGCATCAGCGCGTCGCTCCCGTCCAGCACGGCGTTCGCCACATCGGTGACCTCCGCGCGGGTGGGGCGCCCCTCCCGAATCATGCTTTCCAGCATCTGGGTGGCAGTGATGACAGGCTTGGCGCGTGCGTTGCACAGCCGAATGATTCGCTTCTGCAGAGCGGGCACTTCCGCCAGATCGACCTGCACACCAAGGTCGCCCCGCGCGACCATCACACCATCCGATACCTCGATAATCTCTTCCAAATCGTCCAGCGCAGCGCGCTGTTCGATTTTGGCGATAACGGGCGTGTCCGCACCGTACTCTTTGATGAGCGCTTGCAAGTTCAGCACATCGGACACACTGCGAATGAAAGAGAGCGCGACCCAGTCCACGCCCGCAGACAGCCCCTGTTTCAGGTCTTCGCGGTCTTTGGGCGTCATCGAGGGCAGGGCAAGGGTGCGGTTGGGCAAGGTGATACCCCGCTGGGAGCGCAATTCACCTCCCTCCAGCACGACCGCCTCAATCGCCTCCGGCTCCACCCGCGTGATGCGCAGTTCGATACTACCGTCATCGACAAGCAGGCGGTCGTTCGGCTGAGCCACGCGAAAGATTTCGGGCACGGGAAGGGGAATTATCGCCCCCTCCGATGTGGAAGAAGGAGTAGGAGAGGGGGGATTTTCCTTTTCTCCCCTCTCCTGCAGGGTGGGAGAGGGGGCAGGGAGTGAGGGATTTTCATTCATCACGAAGCGCACCATCTGACCTTCCTCCAGTAGAAGCGGCTCAGGGAGCGTGCCGATACGCACTTTGGGACCTGCCAGATCGAGCAGGATGGCAATCGGCGTGCCGTAGCGCGTTTCCGCCTCGCGCACCCAGCCAATCCACTGGCGGCGCGTGTCCCATTCGCCGTGCGCCGTGTTGATACGAGCGACATTCATCCCCGCTTCGACCAGCTCGCAAATCTTTTCGAAGGAGCTGACAGCGGGTCCCAGCGTGGCAATAATTTTGGTGCGCCTCATAGCCCAAAAGCGGAACCGCCCGCATACACGGCGGAGGAGCCGAGTTCCTCCTCGATGCGCAGCAGTTGGTTATATTTCGCGACGCGCTCAGTTCGGCAGGGCGCGCCCGTTTTAATCTGCCCAGCGTTCACCGCCACTGCCAAGTCGGCAATCGTGGTGTCCTCGGTCTCGCCTGAACGGTGCGAGATGATGGTCGCGTAGCCGTTGCGGTGCGCGTAGCGGATAGCATCCAGCGTCTCGGTCAGCGTGCCGATCTGGTTGGGCTTAATGAGAATGCTGTTGGCACAGCCCTGCTGAATCCCGCGCTCCAGACGGTTGATGTTTGTCACGAACAGGTCGTCGCCCACCAGCTGGATTTTGCTGCCGAGCGCTTGGGTGAGGGCGACCCAGCCGTCCCAGTCGTCCTCTGCCAGACCGTCCTCGATGGAGATGATTGGGAAGCGCGCCACCAGCTCCTCATAGAGGCGGATAAGCCCCGCGCTGTCCAGCACACGGTCTTCCGCTCTTAGCACATAGGAGCCGTCGCGATAGAGTTCGGACGCGGCGACATCGAGGGCGAAATGCACTTCCTCGCCCAGCTTATAGCCGGCGCGTTCCACCGCTTCGCTCATCAGTTCGAACACGCGCGTGGCGGTGGGCACAGCGGGCGCGAAGCCGCCCTCGTCCCCGACCGCGGTGCTCAGCCCGCGCTCGCTCAGTACCCTCTTCAGATGGTGATAGATTTCTGTGCCCATGCGCAACGCCTCCGCGAAGGTGGGCGCGCCTGTCGGCACAATCATAAACTCCTGAAAATCGGCGCCCCCTTCCGCATGCTTACCCCCGTTCAGAATATTCATCAGCGGCACGGGCAATACATGGGCGTCCAGCCCGCCGATATAGCGGTAAAGCGGTAGCCCGAAGTGGTCGGCGGCGGCGTGGGCGACCGCCAGCGACACCCCAAGGAGGGCGTTCGCGCCCAGGCGTGACTTGTTCTCCGTGCTGTCCAGCGAAATCATGAGTTCGTCCACCTCGCGTTGGTTGGTCGCATCGATGCCTTCCAACGCGGGCGCGATATGCTCCCGAATGCTCTCAATCGCTTGACGCACGCCCTTGCCCAGATAGCGGTCATCGTTGTCGCGCAGTTCAAGCGCTTCATGCGTGCCTGTCGACGCGCCGGAGGGCACAGCGGCTCGCCCGAACGCGCCGTCCTCTAAAATGACCTCCACCTCCAAGGTGGGATTGCCGCGCGAGTCGAGAATCTCGCGCGCCCGAATCGTGTCTATTGCCACCATCGTTCCGCTCCTAACTGATGTTTTATGGCTTATTTAGCGCAGGGTGCTAAAACCCCCTAAGAGGGGCGAACAGTTTGCACTGCTCGCCACTCCTCTAAAAATAGAGCTCCCCGAACTTGCGCTCGAAGTAGCGCAGGAGTGGCTCGGCACTGGGCGGTTTGCCCGTGATGCGCTCGATGAGCTGGGGAGGCGGATAGCGTTTGCCCTGCCGGTGGATGTTCTCGCGCAGCCATTCCAAGAGCGGCGCGAACTCGCCCCGACGAAACATCGCGGGCAGGTCGCCCAGCTCGCGCGTTGCGGTCTCAAATATCTGCGCCGCATAGAGATTGCCCAGCGTGTAGGTCGGAAAGTAGCCGATTAGCCCGCCCGACCAGTGAACATCCTGCAGGACACCCTCCGCATCGTTCGCGGGCTTGAACCCGAAGTAGGATTCGAACCGCTCGTTCCAAGCGTCGGGCAGGTCCTCCACCTCCAGGTCGCCGCGCACCAGCGCCAGCTCCAGCTCGAAACGCAGAAGAATGTGCAAATTATAGGTCACCTCGTCCGCTTCCACGCGGATGGGCGACGGCTTGACCTCGTTGATGGCGAACACGAACTCATCCAGCGGGACATCCTGCAGGGCAGTAAAGTATTGTTGGGCAAGCGGGTAGAAATATTCCCAGAAGGCACGGCTGCGCCCTACGAAGTTCTCCCACATGCGGGATTGTGATTCATGGATGCCCAACGAGACCGATTCGCCCATCGGCGTGCCGAAATGCTCCTCGGGCAGTCCCAGTTCGTACAGGGCGTGTCCCAGCTCGTGAATCGTGCCGAACAGGGAGGGGCTGAGAAAGTCTTCGTAGTAGCGTGTGGTGATGCGCACATCGCCGGGTCCGAGCCGCGTGGCGAAGGGGTGCACCGTGGGGTCTAACCGCCCACTTTGCCAGTCGAAGCCAAGCCGCTCGGCAATCAGGCGGCAGAGCGCCTCCTGCTGGGGGCGCGGGTAATGGCGATGTAAGATACTGCTGTTGGGCTGACGCGGCGCGCCCCGAATACGCTGGACCAGTTCGGGCGTTTTCTGGCGCAGGGGTGCAAACAGTTGCTCCACCTGCTGTGCCGTCATGCCCTGTTCGTATTCGTCAAGCAGGGCGTCGTAAGGCTCCCGCTCGTAGCCCAGTCGCTCGGCAATCTCGCGGGTCAGCGCCACGATGCGTGCAAGGTGCGGCTTGAACGGCGCGTAGTCCGACTGAGCGCGTGCCTCCTCCCACGCCTTTTCCGCCAGCGAGGTGACCCGCGCGAACTCCACCACCAGCTTGTTGGGCAGTCGGGTCATGCGCTCGTAGGTGCGTCGCCACTGGCGAATATTGACCGCCTCAACGCTTTCGGGGTCAGCCGTGAGTTCACTGCCTTCCAGCTCGGCGAGCCACTCGCCTATGCGCGGGTCGGTCAGCCGCTGGTGCACCATGCCCGACAGCAGGGCGATTTGATTAGCGCGGTGAGGCGCCGCGCGCGGGGGCATCATCACGCGCTGATCCCAGCCCAGCACGCCAATCGCCGAACTCAACAGCGCGGTCTCCCGCGACCACGCCTCCAACTGCCGATAGACCTCCTGTACGCTTGCCATAGTTCGTGCAGAGTATACCTGTTTGCCATTTTAAGCAGGAATCGCGCGTGAGATGGGGTATAATACCCATGCGGTCCGAAGACCACAACAGCAGGAATCGCGCGTGAGATGGGGTATAATACCCATGCGGTCCGAGGACCGCGAAAGGAGGCAGGCTGATGAGAGATATGACGGGCTTTCGATGGTGCGGGCTGTTGATGACAGCCCTGCTTGTGTGTGCTTCGTTGCAGGCGCAGAAGGGAGTAC